>VTLG01016524.1_pt1 | contig 26594 bp, 54 predicted proteins | sample 4694571 | NCBI WGS metagenome assembly VTLG01 (sample SAMN12604809, study PRJNA352737) | marine metagenome | biome: ENVO:00000447; feature: ENVO:00000209|ENVO:00000569|ENVO:01000036; material: ENVO:00002151; isolation source: viral sequences binned using virsorter ...
ACACTTTATAAACATACTTAAAACTTTCTGGATAATGTTCTGGGTTCGGAAGTTTATCCCCATACATTTTCACCATATCATTCCATTCTTCAATCGTTACTTGCATTACTTTCAACTCTGCTTCAAAGAGCTCTTTGGTTTAGAATTATAAAAATCAGATTCTTCATCTGTATATGGCCAATGGCGCATATTGATCCCCTTTAGTCATTACTTGCATTAAGTTCATCTGGTGTAAGACACTCCTTTTTTTGTAACCAAGACGCATCTGGATTCTCACTCGGTATACAATTTGATGGTCTTTCACTTTCATTCCATGCACTTTCAGAGAAATCATTCGTTGGATTTCTAAATTGATCTGCCATATCTAAACAGGAAGTTAAACAAGTAGGACAAAAAGAAACTGGTAAAATTCCGAAAGAGCCTTCTGTGCCACCTTCGGAATTCAAATCAAATTTTGCATTACAAACACTACACTTACTCATTTACCGATATCCTTTATATGTTGTTTCGATATTACTTGGTATGCACCTTTATTATAAGCTGGTGCAATCGTGTAAGTTTTTGTAGTTGTGTATCGTTTCTTTCGTAAACAAGGACTCCAATCGTACTCGTGTATACTCTTGTCGTCCTCACTTCTATTTATTCTTTGCTCAGTTTTAATAGGGGTGGTATTCGGATATTTCTTCGGTAAATTTAACCTTTGAAGAAACTTTTTATGTTTTCTTTGTGCTTCCCTCAATGACTTTGAAGGTTTACTACTCTTGCGTTTTTTATCGTAAGAAGTCGTATAATATATCGGTAGAAGATAGCTCAAGATTTATTCCATATTGTATAAAGAGAGGTATGATTGTAAATATTCCTACCCAACAAAGTACAAATGCTAATACTGCAATCAGTAATAGATTCCAATCTTTCTCACTTTTCATTATTTTTGTCCAATCCATGTATATCAAAAGGTCGTTTGGTTGTATCATTCCAATTCTCATCTAGATACTCTCCTGTTTCATTATCATATGTGTCAAATGATTTATTCATACATTGAGAAACTGCATATAGGAATACACCTATAACTAAAAGATAATGCCACCATTTTAATCTTTCCATTTTGATGGAGGCTCCCATTTTAAAGCTTCACTCTGATTTAAAGAGATTTGCCAAACAGCATAGAACAAACAACTTATAAGAAGTATTCCTACTCCATAGAAGATACTACCAAAATAAAAATTTGAAAGTAAAACTACAACTGTATAGACTACAGAGAGTATTCCAAGTATGGCTATGTTTTTAATTAAGATATTATAATTCATGTATATTTCCTTTTTTTATTATTGAGATTTCATTGTGAAATCAATTGCAATTCTTTTTCTATCGGTAGTGATGTTAGCTGCACGATGTGAAACTCTGGGATCAAATAATATAAAGTCGGTTGGTCGTAAATTGTATGTTATGTCATCATGAACAAATCCACCACCCCATTCTGTTTTCCAATCCATATTTAATATACCTAAGGCCTTCACAATTTTTTCATTCTTCATACCATCATCAACATGATCCGTATGTGTGTTATCTTCCCTATGTGAATCTTTCATAGACAATCCACAAAAGATAATAGGGTCTGGATAAAATACTTTTTGTTCTTTTTCATATAAGCAAATCAGTATAGACTGTGCAATTCCAAATAGAAAATCATCAAATACTTTATCCCCTTTGATTTCCAACTTTGCGTGTTTTAAATGAAAAGGTGTTTTACCCAAAGGATATTTAAAATTCCACTTATCACTATTCTCTGCTTGTATTCGCATATAGTCTAACAACAGAGGTGAAACTGCATTTTGTATTATTTTAGTTTCCATATCGGAATTCTTTATTTGCAGCTTCTTCCAGTTGTTTCATTAGTTTCTCCGTAAAATATTTTTTCGGCTCAGACATGATGGTTTTCCCATATTGCTTTGAGCCATCTGACAACTCGAATCGGTTGCTAACCCTCTTTAATATTCCATGCTTCTCTGCTAACTCCAGAAGTCCATAGTAGCGATCTAATCCTCTGTTGTATGTCAATCGCACATCAACCATTTTGTTTTCTACTGTCAGTCTTGACTTATGTGTTTTACAGTGAACAATACTACCGATCACTTCTGTGCCATTCTTCTCTTTTCTTTTTGAGAGATAGACAATTGTGGAAGCTGCATACTTTAATCCAGAACCTCCACCCATTTCTTTTGTAGGGAACATAGAACCGACAACATCATAAGTATGGTTAGTCACCACCATTGGAACTTTGGCCTTACTCAGTTTCAAAGTCAATACACGAAAGGCAGCCTTCAATACTTGTGCTCGTGTCATATCACGAGTCTCTTTTCCTTCTGCTGTATCCTCTACTTCCTTTGTAGTAGATAACATTCCTAAACTATCTAAACATAGAAACAATGGTCTGCGTATGTTTACATCTTGTTGCACATATCGATCTAATACTTTTAATGCTTGTGTACGAAACTCCTGCACCGTTGTTACAGGAAGCATCACCATACGCTCTGCATCAATACCCCTGTCTATTACCATTTGCTTGGTAATTGCACTTTCACTTTCAAAGTATACTACGCCACCCTTTGGATTTGCATCTAGAAAATGTTTAACCATACCCATCAGAAAGAATGTCTTACCTGTTGCACTCTCTCCTGCTAGGGCTGTTATTTTATTTGAAGGAAGTCCACCATAGAGTGAACCAGATAGAAGTCCATTGAATATATAAGATCCAGTATCAATAAAGTCTTCCACATCACCTGCTTCTACACCATCTGCAACTAGAGCTGCATATTCATTACCAGTTGTTTTTATTACTTCTTTTAGAAAATCATTCATTGTTTACAGTATACTCCTTTAGTATATATTTGTCAAGTATTTTAATAGGGAAGTTTCAATCAAATCCACTCAAAAAAAGGGGGAGTGGGCTCAGAGATTTCTCATTGGATACTTATTGCATTTATAGATTATAACTCACCTTTCAGTTTTAATACCCCCATCATACCATAAGCTCTTTCACCTGTCAAGAGGTATATAAAAAGAGAGAGTCCAACACGAACCCTCACACTACGATTGTAGAACTTTCCATACTATATGTCTGTGAGCCAACCCAGCCTTAATGGAACTCTCTCTATGTAATGAGAGTTTAACAATGCTATAAAGAAGTTGGATTATCAACTACTAATCATATTAAACTCTCTGAGAGAAACTAACAGTTACTTCGCATTGTGGAAGCTCTAATCCCTTATTGGATTCCAGAAGTTCTCTCGTTACCCTGCCTTTTTACTGTGGTAGTCCCCACATCAACCCACCAGAGAGGGATTTCCCCTAGTGGTATTCATGTCACCTGCCGATCCCATAGATTTCATCTCACATGAACTGAGCCTACTCTCGGTTTAACTGGGATTAACTGTATATCAATTTCGCATTGTTACCTCTCATCTATATTCTCAAAGCGAATACAGTACTATTATACCAAGTTTTGAGGAATTGTCAAGCCCTTTTATGTAAGTGTTGACCACAGGGGGTTACAGGGTGGCCTGTTTTCCTCTCATTTATTCTGAGTGACTGGGCGATTCGCCTCGATATACTGGGGGTTTTAATCACAACGACTCTATGTTTATTTCAGCCTTTATTTAATCTCTCCGCTCATACGGTATACAGTAAATCCTTGCGTTATGCATATCATAGACTTGTGCAAGCTCCTCTGTAACCCTCACAGATTCACTCTCACATTCCTCTAATGTAGGGTATTTGAGTATCTCTAGATTGGGTTCTCCGTTGCCAAAGAATACGAGTATATATAATAGCCATGCAGTTTCCATGTTTTCCCTCTTTCTAAACTAAAGGCACGAACATCACCTCTATGTATGAGGTTCTTTTCAGCCCTGTTTCTGTCTTGAGTATCTTTGTAAGCATTGTGCCTTTATCGGTATTAAGAGGCAGAAGTAATTCTCCCCCTGTTTTCAGTGATTCTGTCAGTGCATTAGGTATGCTGTCGGAGGCCGCTGTAATCATTATACGATCATAGGGTGCGTGTTCGTTCCACCCCTGTCTTCCATCTTTGTGGTGTATATGCAGATTGGTATATCCCAGTTCCTTACAGAGCTTTGTAGATTTCTTTGCAAGTGTTTCTATGACTTCCACCGAGTATACCTCAGACACACATTGTGCAAGTACAGAGGCAGAATATCCTGATCCTGTTCCGATCTCCAATACTTTATGTGTAGGTTGTACATTCAGTATCTCGATCATATATGCTACGATAAAGGGTTGTGAAATGGTTTGTTCACAGTCTATACGAGTAGCCATATTAGCGAATGGTGTGGAATGTGCAAAGGATTCTCGTGGAACACTTCGCATCGCTGAAAGTATGGGTGGTGATATAGGGTATCCATAGGAGAGTATGTCCTCAATCATGGAGTTTGTGTCAGTACCCATTCTTAGACCAGTCTATGTTTACATTGTCTTTGAATTGGGGTTTCTTGGGATTCTTAGAGTTCTTATCGTGAGCAGCGATTCTCTCCCAGTCACTTTCAGTATATGTATCCACTATGGTAGAAGTATCTGTTCTTCTATTGTTTGATTGTTTGGAAAGATACTCCTCGAACTCTTTACTATATCGCCGTTTCGTCATTCTTTTGAATCACCTGGCTTCTCTGAGAAATGATTCTCATATTTGTTTTGTACATCTGCCCATTCTTTCGCATCAGCAGGTGTTTCCCCCTTGCGTGTAATATTGGGCCATGTTTCCGAATATTTCGTATTAATACCTAACCAAGGCTCTACATCGTCCATTTCACCGTCTGGATATATTGCTTCTACTGGACATTCTGGTTCGCATACACCACAGTCTATACATTCATCTGGATTTATTACCAACATATTTTCACCTTCATAAAAACAATCCACAGGACAGACTTCTACGCAATCCATATGCTTACACTTAATACACGCATCGGTTACAAGATAGGTCATAAAAATCCCAATTCTAATTTACCTGCTTCTGTCATACTATTCTGATCCCATGCTGGTTCAAAGGTAACTTCCACATCACAATCATGTATTCCATCTATACCCATGACTGCTTTTTTTACCCATACGGGCATCTCCTGTGCAACAGGACACCATGCAGTTGTTAAAGTCATAAGGACTTTACACTTATTTTCTTGTATGGAATCTTCTCCGTCTGGACTGAAGGTTTGGACTTTTTCAAAGGATATATCATATATAAGGCCCAGATCATAGATATTTAAAGCTATCTCTGGGTCAAAAATTGTTCGCAATTGTTCAACGACCTGTTCTTTCGTAACAATATTTTTCACTTTTTTTCTACAACTTTCACTAATCGTTTTGTTTCTATAGGTTTCTTTGTTACCTTATTGGTTCGTGTTGTTTTTACCCACTTAGTTGGGCCTTGCATGATGATTGGATTGCGTCTAGTCTTTTTTCTCATCATCTTCTGGTAGATAATTATACTGTTTATCGTATTCTTCTTGAGATTTTTCTTTGATTCTGCGTTCCCAATTCTCTAGAAAAACTATAGGCCATCCACCAGACACAAAAGTATCTGATTTCACACAGATGTATCCGTAGATTAGAATCAAGGCGATTGCAAGTATTAGTTCCCAAGACATATGTACATTCCTTTACGATTATAAGATAGAAATCTCTCTGGTAATAAACTCCACAATATATTTAGGGGTGTAAAAGGCCTATCATCATTCCATACTTCGTATCTTCTACCCTTTATTTTTGCTGTTCCTACACAGGCTGGATACGACTCGTTTATTTCTTTCTGTATCATATTCATGCTAAAAATAATTAAAATTTATATTTACCCTTCTAACTGCATTTGTTGTATTAGTGCTAGTATGTTTTATGTAAGGGTCAAAATATATCATTCTATTTTTAACACTTTCTACTTTTTCGCCAGTTTCAAATCTTGTATAACCATCACAAGTATTCAAAGAAAGAAGTGCCCCTTTGTGTGAATACTTATAATCTTGATGTATACCATGTTCTTCTAATTTATGACTTTGTGGATAACAGTTTACTTTTATTCTTAAAAGAGATTTAACTTTCATATTCTTATTCATATTATTAAATATATCTGAGATAAACTCATACATTGGCGAAACCATTATTGGATTTTTATATAAGGTGTGACAGAGATAAATTAGATTTTCTTTCCTTTTTTCAAAGTTTGGGTCATTTTCACCATACGCAACAGAATCTATCCAACCCCATAAAAAATTTTCACTAAAAATTACATCTGTAAGTTTTGTTAAATCTCTTTCACTTAAAAAGTTATCTACAACTTGAACCACTGTATTTCATTCTTTCTTTTTCATTCTCTCATTATGTAATTTAATTTTCTTTACCAAATGTCTATCCCAACAAAAAACCCCTATAAAACAAAATAAAATACTAACAAGGCCTCCAATCAAAACAATTAATTCTGTTGTCATTTTGTATCCTCTGGTGGTTTCCATGTGGTATCATATCGTTCCTCACAATATGGACATATCACATAACCCTTTTTCTCAACAACTCCCAACAGCTCACTTTCCTCTATTTGCAGATACACTTTAGGGTGTGTATCTTCTCCATCACACCATACTCTCATTCTTTATTGTTTCTTACATAAATTGCCCATAAAATTCCAAGTGCAATCAATCCAACTAATCCTTCTGAACCTAATTGTGCTACTAAATATAGTAAGTTTTCTGTAACTGATGGAAAGAATGGTGCATATTCTCCAAATAATACCTCTACAATCACACCAAGTGCGACTAAAGAAATACCAACTTCTGTTGCTTTTTTAATCCAATAGAGTATTTTATCTATCATTTATTTTCTCCTTACTTTGCGTTTTACTAATTAAAACATATAAACAAAGGCCAACAAAAGATGCACCAATTATAATAGCAAGTACAGGCACACCTATTGCAAGTATATCTAAAAGTATATTCATAATGTATTCTCCTTAAATCTGGTGCCACAAGTAGGAGTTGAACCCACGACCTGATGCTTACAAAGCAACTGCTCTACCAACTGAGCTATTGTGGCTTCTTGTAAAAAGCTGCATCTCTCATTACACCAACATTCATATCACAATCCAACACTTCACTTCTGCGTTTAGGTTTGAGATATTTTACTAATTCTTCATAACCCCCAATATGTTCGTCATTATCCCATACCTGTGGGACTGTCTTATATCCCTTTCTCTTGAGATAGTCTTTGGCGGCCTCATGTAATTTCTCTGATATATTAATCTCGGTATAATTTATGTGATTTCTGCGAAGTAACTCTTTCGCTTTACTACAGAAAATACACTTATTCTGTGTGTATATTATCATAGCGTTCATAGTTGATCCATTATCTGTTTGAGTTCAATCCACTCATACTTGGTATTAGGGGCGTTTCTTGCGTCCTCTATTTCCCATGTTCTATCGAAAATCTTTGTCTCTGTGTTGGTTACTCTACCATAGAATGTGGGTAATTGCGGCCAGAATATAATTCCGATTGATACTCTATTTCCCTCATACGGCAGGACTTTGTGTGTTATCTCTATGGGAAATGATACCAGACGATTGACTTTAGGTTCGACTTCTTCACCTGTCTCCAGCTGTAGATTTCCCCCTTTATCAGGCCTTTTGACATAATACAGATAGGTTTTATTTGGTAGTATATCTGGTATATACTTCTTTCCTTGAAATGTGCAATAGGAGTCAATATCGTTATGAGCTACAGGCATGGGTGGTCGTATATTATACCATGCAGTCGCACCCAACACATCTGTATCTTGTTTTGATCTAATACTCTGAACTAGTGTGTGTAGTATATTTAAAGGTTTGGCGTGTAATCCTATCCAATGTACTTTACCATACTCAATGTGTAGTGTAGTTAATTCTTGATATTCCTGCTTAGACAAAAAATCATCTTGTATTTCAAAATCACTCACATTATTTCTCCTATCAGTTATGTCCAATCTGCGTTCTCTTTCCGCTTGTTTACTAACCATATATACCCAACACCCAAAATATTCGTGTATGATATGCCATTATATACCACAATACTACTAACCATGACATAAACCATAAAGTAACCATCAAAAACTTCATTAATGTACCGTATTGTTTCCGACATCTTCCAAAGATGTATGCTGTTCCATTGCAAAATTCACCAACATTTCCATAGATTCTTTGTCTATTGTGTTTCCATATATCGTTAATGCGTTCTTTAGTAGAATAGCTGCAACACCTAGCGGAGTTAATTTTGTCTCCATCATAATATTACCCAAATCTTCCTCAAAGATATCCATGTTATTCTCATCATCTTTTAGAATAGGTTTATCTTTTTCCTTTTCCATGATATTTGTCCTTTTACTTTTTATTTTATACTAATATTATTTATTTGTCAAGTTTATTTTTTTCTTTTACAATTTAAAGTTTTTGGACAATTAAATCGTGGGCCTGTTGTTATCTGAATATCTGGTTTACCCTGTGGGTGTTCATAAGTACATTTATAGCTTGGATCATATGCTCTTTTATTCATATCTTGTTCATACCATTCCGATTTTATCAACCTACAAGTCGTATATTTTTGTTCTCTAGGTAATTTTCCTTCGTATGTTCTTCCTAAATCAGCTGCATAAGTCAATCCAGCAAATAACATTATAACACAAACAAGTATAACACCAACAACAATAAACACCAGTCGCACATTGTCCATCATTTCTCTATGAACTTGGGCCTTTTTTACATTTTCTTGTTTTATTCTATCCTTTTCCTCATCAATGCGTTTCTTTCTCTCTGTAAGAATAAATTGCCATGTACCATGGCCAAAACGCTGGTCAATAAGCTGTGATATCTCATACATTTGTTCTTGGGCAAGCTTTGCATCAATCACTTCTTGAGCAACAGACTTAACACCAAACTTATCGTCTGAAAATCGTTTTTGATTGATTTCTTTTTCACCTTGAAAAACATTATCAATCGCACCCATAATAGAACCAATATCTTTACAAGTGTCTATATTGTCCTTTATAAATGAAACACTACTCCTAACTAGGGCGATCCCAGCAAGAGCTGCAGATATAGGTTCAACCATAAATTCTCCTACAGCCATCATCCACCGTTGAGATAATATATGGTTAGACTGTGTTCTATTTATGGTTATGTATTACTTAATATGGCAACTTTGTCTGTGTCTATTTGTGTAGATATATAAACTTCAAAAAAATGTAAATCTTCTGGATTAAAGAAACGAAAAGTTATTGTTGGATAGTCTTTAAACCTACCATACGACCATGCACCTTTACAATTCTTTGCACATTCTTTGATAGCTTTTTTTACTTCTGATGAATCTAATTCTTTCCAAATTGTGCTGATAATTGTTCCATGATTTATTCCTTTGTGATAACTATCTGGTAATTCTAGATAATTGCTGATTTGTTTAAATTCCATATTTCCCTAACCAACTATAAAACCCTTTTTCATCTTTCTCTGGTTGACTACAGAATTTACAACATTCACCTTTATTTATGATCAATTCTTTTTTTTCACCCTCACAGAAATGTTCCCAATGTTCTTTTTCTTCTGGTTCTGGTCTAGGGTCATATCCTGATATATTCATCTTTATGTGGCCTGTTCTTTACCTAAAAACCCTTTCCAAAAATCAACATTAAATTGAGCTCCAACACCTTCATCTACAAGACATGACCAGCCTGTAGTAGGGTGTGCTTCAACAATCATTATACGATTGGCTTCTTTCTTTGAAAAATCTGGGTTTTTAATATACACATACACCTGAGTTTGTTTTGCAGTCATAAATCTTATAATATTTGTATAACCTTGACCGTTAATTGTTTCTGTCATTTTTTGTATGGATAGACAGTAAACAGGTTTTTGAAATATTTCTCTAGCATCTGGGCCTTGTTCTTGTCCAAAAACAGGCTTCCATGTGCAGCTCACAATCAATATGACTAATGATATGGCTAAAATTCTCATTCTTTTTTCTCCGATAACATGAATCCTACATCAAGATCTACCTTGTCTCTATTTGCAAGATGTTCAATTTGAATGGATTCTTTTGATTGGCCCCAATATGCAACTCCAATGTGATTTTCAATCATCCAATCATTGAGTATCATATCTTTTCCTTTATTCATATCATAAACTTTAAATTGTCCTAATATGCGCCCATACTTACCAGCTTTATCTTTCTTTGTGATAAGTGTTTGTATGCTTCCTTTAGGAAGCCAATTTTGCACGACTTGTTTTGCATAATTTCCATATTTCTTTTCTTCCTTATCAGAAGTTCTACTCTCTGGCGTATCAATACCATGTAGTCTTATACGCTCTTTGTGTCTCCAAACACCAAAGCCCAAATCTATATCTACATCTACTGTGTCGCCGTCCACGACTCTTACTATTTTACAATTATATTCATACATTAACTTGGCCCCCAACTGCTATAATATGGATCTACTTGAGAATTAGGATCATCTACACCTTCTACTGATTTAACTTCTGGAACATAATGTGTTAACATATTCTCTATACCTGCTTTTAAGGTATACATAGAAGATGCACAACCACTACAAGCACCACTCATAAACATAGTTACAACACCATCTTTATAAGAGTGTAATGACACTACACCACCATGCATAGATACACTTGGTTGTATTTGTTTCACTATAATATTTTCTATTTCTGTAATTATTTCTTTATCTGTTCTCATTTGTTTTTTTTTACTAAAGCCTTTTTCTTTATTACATCTTTTTTAGGTGATGGTATGGGTATTACCATTTTAAATTTCTTTCTTTGATGTTTTAAACCCACTACCTTTCTATATAAAAAATTTAATTTCCAACCGTCAAACATTATTTACTCCTATCTTCTTGAATTCTCACCATAATAATCCCAATAAGGAATACATTCCTTATTGTTTACATAATCCATAGGCACCACTTCACATTCTTCTACATATCTTCTCAAATATCTCACACAACCAAATTGTAGACTTTTTACCATTTTACCTTGTGTTACTAGTGAGGGTTTTTTTGATACCATTTCTTCAAAAACAAAACATTGTTCTGTTGTTTCAAACTCTGTTTTTTCTATTACAGTTCCATTTATAACTACTATAAACATTATCAACCATATGTTGATATCCATGATTAAACACCAAAACTAGAACCACACCCACAATTACTAGAAGCCATTGGATTTATTATATTTAAAAATGCACCTTCTATTGTTGTGTTGTAGTCAATAGTACTTCCTAATAAATACATTTCGCAAACTGGGTCAACAAGTAGCATATTCTCTACTTCAATCCATTCAATATCAATATCTTGGCCAGTCCATTCATCTGTTGTTCCCCATTTATAAGTAAAACCAGCACACCCACCACCATCAACGGTTAATGTTACATGGCCGTCATCGGGTCTTACACTGTCTAGATAGTCTTTTGCAGTTTTTGTAAGTACAACTAAACTCATTGAAACTCTCCCCACAGTAGTATTTAGTTAAGTCGTTTCAACTTTCTCAATAAATCTGCAACAACTATTGTCCAATAATTGCTAGCCCACTCGTTGTTTTTAGCCTTTTTAAGAGCAAGCTGAGCACTATCTAATAATTGTTCCATTTTAGTCCGTGTAACAGTTATTTTCTTTTCCATTACTCACCTTGACTTTCCATATCCTTTATTACATCAACCATAGTACCCATCATATCTCCAAATTTCCTTGAAACATCTTCTTTATAATGTGGTATGCATATAACTTTTGCATTAGGGTCTTGTTCAATTATTTGAACTTTTGCTTCCATACATTTTTCCATAGACGGCATATTTGTTCGTATATCGCCATCTATAAACATAGATGATACAATTAGTATTGCTTTAATCATTTATTCTTTTCCAACCTGTAATTTCGCATACATATTTGACATTACCAATTAATATTTGGTCTCCAACTGAAGTAGACCTAGACTTATGTAAAGCCTCAACTTCTTTATTGTTCCACCATGCATCATCAATACTATTAGTCAGCATATATGCTTTTTCTAGTTTTTGTTCTGTTGTTAGGAATTTATTGACCCAGACAAAGGCAACAACATAAGGTTTACCTGTTGGGTCTTCATTAAATTGTGAATTATGGATAACAGCAACTTTTTCGCCATGTCCATGCCATTTTTCGTAGTTATCTATCAAAGTATTCATAACATATTTACCTCATCTATTTTAATTAATAAGAATCATCTACTATTATAATACCAAATAATGAGGGGTTTGTCAAGTCCTTTTTTTCAATTCTAACTCTCTTGCAATCCATTGTTTAGCTCGAGTATTTTGCACCTTTTTCTTTGCAAGATTTCTTACTCTTTTGAATACTTCTATATGTGGTGGTTCATTTGGGTCATTGTTATCTACAATGATAAATCTACCCTTAAAAAAGTTACTAAACTTACCTATATTTTTCTGTACATCTTTCCAAGATTGTGTGACTATTTTCTCTGGAATACTACGAGGCCTCATCTGATTTCGTTCTAATGCAACATCTAATGAAGTGTTCACAAATATCATATGTGTATCATATCCTAGATTCTCTAATTCTCTTGCTTGTTTCGTAATCTTTTCATATTCATGTCCTGTTCCATCTATGATAAGTCCAAGACGCCCTTTAATATAGTTCTGTTTTCTTTTCATTTCAAGCGCTTTTGCTTTTGCACGAACAACATCTCTTGGGCCCTGTTCAGTTTCAGGCATCTTTAATGAGAGATTTGCATCTCTGAGAAGTTTCTCAAATGCAGTATCAGGATTTACAACCCTCATACCCAGACCACCAGTGGTTCGTTGCACTACATACGACTTACCACTGCCTGGCCCGCCGGCAAGAAAAAATGCTTTAAATATATTGGGGTCGTAAACTCCTTCTTGTAGTTCGTTCCATGTCTTCATCTGTATTCCTTCCTAAAAACTCATCTTTCATATATTTATTCGTTGTTTTTTTCATGGGTTCAATTCTTCTTCTCTGTGTTAAAAAATTCATTTTCTTGATTCGTCTTTTAATTCTACTCATTTCATTTTCCTTTCGGTTTTAAGAGTTAACATAATATGAGAGTTTTATAGGGTCTCCTTTCTTAATATCCAACAGCGTGATAACTTCCAGTTTTACCAACTGGTTCTTTGGATTTACTGTATCTTGGTAATTCTTCTGGTAATCCTTCTTTTGCACAAGTCATCATAATTTCATATTTCTTTTCTGGTGCAAAAGAGAAATGGTGTCTTAGTTTTGTGATTAGATATTTTCCAGAATAAAATTTGTCTAATTTTTCTCCACCATGAACATTTCCTTTTATCTGTTTATAGAATTGTATCATTTGTCCAGCAGACATAGTTGTGTATCCATTTACCTGTAATGTTATACTTATAGCTTTATTTAATTCCATAAATCTTGCTTGTCTTTGCAATAAGGAATCTTTAATTCTGTTAGATGTGTATGGGTATGTAGATGTTTCTGTTTCATAATGTTGTGCGTCCAATGAATCTGTTGTTGTTGATGTTGGGTGAAGGTGAATTCTTGCATCTGGGAAATCTCCAACTGTATTATCATTGTCATCAATAAGTGTGTTATTGTATATAGGATTCTTATCAATTCTATCATGTGTTTTAAAATTCTCAAAATACTTGTATTCTTTTGTTTCATAATTTTTATTGTATATGTCATGTGTTATGATTTTAGAACCCAACATTCCACCTGTGATATTTGCTAACATATCATTATTATTTCCAACTGAAAATTTTATAACTCTTTTTGAATCTTCTAAAACACTTTTAGTTCCTACTGTTTCTGTATTTAAAAAGTCACCAGCATTACCATCATGGTAATCTCCCATTGTTCCTAGTGCATAAATGCTTTGAATACTTCTGAAATATATTCCTCTTGCATTTTCATAGAACAAGAAATGAGGCGAACCATTTACAGCTGATATTGCTTCAGTTGTAAGATTTCTTATTAAGTCATATGGGTGTATATTTGGTGCTACTACTTTTCTGATACCAGCTGTTTTTTCAATAAATAAATCTTTTTTTGTATTAATGTATAACGAATCTCTTAATATTTTTTCTACTGTTTCACTGGCTGTTCCTGTATAGCTTTTTGATACTCTCAAACGACTATTTCTTAACATCTCTGGCGATGTTAAATGTATTTCAAATATTTGAGAACCTTTTGATAAATCTTGACGTAATCCAATTTTATAAGCACAAAATGCGTGGTCAGTAAAATCAATACTTTCTCTTGGATTGTCTTGTAGGGTAGGAGTCTTTAATCGTAGAGTTACAAATTCTTGTCCAATTACTGGCATATTCATTATTAAATTTTCTGTATCATATGTTAAGATACTGCCAGACATACTATTCTTGAATACATCTTCAAATAGATTTACTTCCATAGCAGATTTACTTAAATCAACTACAACACCAGAAGATGAATATAGTGTGAGTTCAAGTACATCAAATTCACCAGCATATTGAATACCTTGCGTCATTAAATAATTGACTCTTTCATTAGTTGTTTGTATTCGTCTACAAAATCATCTATATATTTTGGATCAAGTAAACGAATCTTTCTTACTTCATCTTGTTGATTTTGTTCGTATTCAAAATTAGTTATAATTGTTGCAGAATTATATGCATCAGAATCTATAGGATTAAAAATTTCTATTTTTTTAGTTGTATCACCAGAATCTTGTGTTATTTCATAGTGGTGTGTTGCATCTGGATCTGTATATTTGTCTCTTACATATGCTTGAAATTGTGGTGTGGTCATAGGCCATTGGTGATATCTATCTGTTATATCATTAACCATTAAAACTACCCAATGAAGTTGTGGATCGTCATATAATTTATCTGCAATGGATTCTGGTGTTTCACCTTCTCTTACATCATAGGTATCAAATAACATTGTGTTTGTTTTTATTTTTGCACGAACACCTACACGCCTTAAAAGATTGGTAACATCTTTAAATTCTTCATCGCCTGCAGAATCATAAGGTATAATTGGGAAAGTATTAAAATACATAATTAGAATCCTTCCTGTACACGCTCTCTGGTGATAAGTTCTAATTCTTGGAAATTAAGTGTTAATGAAGTTTCTACAGGTGGAGCTCCATTTTCATCTGCATCAAAAGTTTTATAACGACTTCCACCATATGTAACATCCATTGTTTCTAATACACATTCTGATATGTCATTTATGTATTGATTCTTTGCACCAAGATACATATAACTTATCTTAAATGTGTTTGGGTGTCTCATTTTTCTTCCAGCCCTATTTCCACCAACCATTTCTGGTAACATATTGAACTTAAATGCGTGTATAATTTTCTGTATTTCTTCTGATTCTTCTTTACTCTTTGGAATCATCTTAAATGTATATGAGAATTTTCTTTTGTTAATTCCTTTAAATGCAAGTTCCATTCTATCTGCAATTATAACTCCAGAACCTATTTCATATGCTTCTTTTAAACCAGCCATGCCTGGAATTACACTAGCACCACCAAGTGCAGCTTTTGTAAGTCCTTCACCCAAAATACCACCAATATCATCTAAAACTTTTCCTGCTACTTCCCTAAAACCTTTACCTGCCATCATACCACTATATGCGTCCATACCTAATTTTGCACCAGCACCAATTTCTGTATCAGTATAATTTGCACCATAATTTACTGTAACCTGTGGAGGCATATACATTGCAATAAAAGTATCTAATTTTGTTCTTGGTGCTCTTTTTATGTAAACATTCTGTCCTGTTTTTCTTGTTTCACTGTCAACCTCACCATGCAACATCGCATCGGTTTGTACTGCATCTTTATTGGCAGCGCCGCTAGATATCCATACATGAGTTTTAGGTGTATTTTGATTTATGAGTTGTGAATGTGCTCCAGCTAATCCAAAGTTTTGATTTTCATATTGAACATCTTCACCTCCTAAACGTGTTTTAACTACTTTTATCTGGTCGGGCATATTTCTCGCACTAACTTCCTTTACCATATTTGCTACACCACTTTGACTTGGTTTATCTTTATTACCAAACTTTAATTCAGCTGAGTCTATTTGCATAATCTCAAACATAATATAATGTCCATGATTGCCAATACCAGCATCTCCAGAAAGCACATCAAGAGGAAACTGAAATGCATTAACACTATGTTTTGATTTGACGTTAAGTTGGGATAAATCAGAGGAATCTAATTTTCCAGAACCTTTACTACCAGATAAGCCTGGTAGATTTCTAACTGCTGATGACAACCTTCTCGATGCAATAGATACTGCTTGTCCTTTTAAAACATCTAACATCTGTATAAATACTCCTATAGACTTTTAATTATTTATAAGAATTATATGAGATGTCATACAAAGGTAAATATATTCCTAACAATCCCAAAAAATATAAGGGAAACTCATCACAAGTAATCTATCGTTCTTTGTGGGAGCGTAAGGTTATGGTGTATTGTGATAGGAATGATAAGATCATAGAATGGGGTAGTGAAGAAGTTATTATTCCCTACAGATCGCCTTGGGACGGAAAGATACACCGATATTTCCCAGACTTCTATATGAAGGTAGAACAAAAAAGTGGAAATGTCAAAAAGTTTTTAATTGAAGTAAAACCAAAAGCACAATGCAAATCCCCTGTGAAAAATCCAAAAAGAAAAACAAGAAACTGGTATAAACAGGTAAAGGCCTGGGGCATCAATCAAGCCAAGTGGAAATCAGCAGAAGAATATTGCAAGGATAAAGGTATGGAATTTAAGATACTAACTGAAGACCATTTGAATCCACAGTATAAATAGTATTATGGCAGTTCCTAGTAAATATATACAAAGTGTGCAAAAAGCAGCTAAGGGTCGTCCAAAATCTACTGATTGGTATAGAGATAAAATCAAAGAATTTGGAACACCTACTGCAATGCAATTGATAAGAGATGGGAAAAGAAATACTAAGCCATTTTATGGACGATTGAATATGTTTTTTTATGATCCAAAGTTAAAAAAGACATTACCATATTATGACAGATTTCCATTGGTGTTACCTCTGGAAAGATATAGTGATGGATTTTTAGGTATTAATTTACATTATTTACCTATACCTTTGAGAATGAAATTATTAGATAGATTGGTGGATTATAGTAATAATACAAAGTTTGATGAAAGTACACTATTAAGAGTAGATTATGGCAAATTAAAAAGAATAAGACTAATAAAACCAACAATAAAAAGATATCTTGCTGGTAAAGTTAAATCTTCATTTCGTAGAGTAGATGCAGATGAATTTACAGTTGCAACATTATTACCAGTTCAAAGATTCTCTAAAGCTTCTGCTAGTGAAGTTTGGAGTGATTCAAGGAAGATGATTTAATGGCAAATTTAGGTAAAATGTTAGAAGGGCCTGCATATGGTATTCTAAATGAAATAATGGCAGAATTTCGTAGTGCTGATGGATTTGCAAGACCAACAAGATTTGAAATTATGGTATACCCACCCACAGGCAAAGCTGGAAAACCAGCTGGTAATTTAAGTAATATATTTGCATCTGTAATGGGTGATAATACTAAAGATGGAACAACTAAAAAAACAGGATTAATGTGTCAATCAATTGAATTTCCTGGCCGTAATCTTGATACTGCACCAGACGAAAATATATACGGCCCAACCAGAGAAATTGTTCAAGGATATTCCTATGCAGAAGTAACAGGTGTTTTCAGATGTTCTTCAGATATGAGAGAAAAGAAGTTCTTTGAAACATGGCAAAGACTCGCATACAATCCACAAACTTGGTCTTTAGGATATTATAAAGATTATAGTGGAGCATTAGATATTTACCAATTAGACGAAAGAGATATAAGAAGATATGGTGTTCAGTTAGTAGAATGTTTTCCTAAATCCATTGCGGCGCAATCTTTAGACCATTCGGCAGTAGACACTATACATACTATATCTGTTACATTTAGTTACAGATATTGGAAAAATTTAACAGATGAGGCTGATTTACCAAAACCACTCGTTAATCGAATTGCTGATCTAGCGATCAACACCATTGAAAGAAAAATACAAGCTAACATACCAAAGGTGTTGTCAAGATTATAAAATAAAGGATGAAAAATTATGGCTTTACCAAAAATAGAAACCCCAACATATTCGTTGGAGTTGCCTTCAACAGGAGAAAAAATAAAGTTCAGACCATTTTTAGTAAAAGAACAAAAGGTACTGATGATGGCACAAGAAGCAAAATCAGATGAACAAATCGCAAATGCTATAGGAAATTTAGTGCGATCTTGTACTTTTGAAAAAGTAGATGTAGAAACTGTTCCTATGTTTGATATAGAATATTTGTTTTTACAAATTAGGGCAAAATCAGCAGGTGAAACTGCAACATTAAAAGTTACTTGTCCAGATGATAAAAAAACAAGTGTTGAAATTAAAGTGAACCTTGAAGAAATTAAACCACAAATGAATGTGGCACATAATAATGAGGTTATAATTACGGATACTATAAAATTATATTTGAAATATCCAGTTTTAGATGATATGAAAGGTGTCCTTGTTAATGCTGATGATATCACAAGGGTATTTTCTATATTAACTAAATGTATAAGTTCAATTCATTATGGTGAAGAAGTTTATAATAGGGTAGACATGACTGATAAAGACATTGAAGATTTTATTGACCAGTTAACAACTCAACAATTTGAAGAAATTATGGAATTTTTTGACACAATGCCAAAACTTCGTCATGTTGTTAGTGTTACTAACCCAAACACAAAAGTGAAAAGTGATGTAACGATAGAAGGACTACAAAATTTTTTAGTGTAGGCCTTTCCCATGAGAGTTTATATAACTATTATAAAACTAATTTTGCAATGATGCAACATCATAATTATAGTTTGACAGAGTTAGAAAATATGATGCCTTGGGAAAGGGAAATATATTTAGGATTATTAATGGATCATATTAAAAAAGAAAATGAGAGAATAGAGAAGGAGAATCGGCGTGCCGCCAGAAAGTAAATATCAGAGATGGGTAGACTTGGCATATGCAGTTGACCAATGGCGTATATTCCCAAGAATTTTTATAACTACCTACATTTATTTATTATACAAAGTGGTTATGTGGTATATGGCGTTACCAAATCCAACTATGGAACAAAGTGGGCTTGTATCTATTGTTGTAGGCGCTGGAGCTGCATGGTTCGGTTTATATACAGGTTCTAGTAAAAATGCACCCCCATTAAATAATACAAATTCAAGTAAGGAAAAGGACAAATAGATGGCTGACTTCAAAGAACTATTAGAAGAACAGAAAAAAACTACTGCAGCTATTAATAAACTTACTATAGGAAGTCAAAAATCCCAAGATAAGCAAAATAAGCAGGGAAAAGAGGGGGAGAAAAGAGAAAGAACTGAGGCTCAAAAAGAAGCAGATAAGCAGCGTTCTATTAAAATGTCAGAACTTCATGCTAAAAAAGGCGCTGATTCATTAGAAAAAGGAGCAGAAAGCGACAAAGAAACTGAGAAAGGTGATGAGGAAACCAGAACATTACTACAAAAAATATCTTTCGGTTTATTGGGAAATAAACTTAAAGAAAAAGAAGATCAAAAAGATGAAACAGGTTTTAGAAAAAGGTCTTTAACTGCTTTAATGGGAATAGGTTCTAGAATTGGTGATATGGCGAAAAGTATGTATGGTAAAGCAGCAGCGAAGGTAAAAGATTTGGGTAGTATATTAAAGAAAATGGCACTTGTTGCTCTCATTCCACTTGTAATAGCATTTTTCAATAGTGAAAGTTGGGAACTTATAAAAAATATGATAAAAGACCATTTAATACCAGGCTTGGAAACTTTATACCATAAAATTCTTAAACCAATTGGGATTTGGTTTATGGAAGGTTTGGGTAAATTTATAAAAGATTTTGATGCAGTTCTTAATGGTGAAAAAGGTTGGATATCATTACTAAAAGAAAACTGGGAAATTATGGGTGCAATAGCTTTACTATTATTACCTAAAACTTTAGGTTTGCTTGCTATAAAAGGTGTTATTGGAGTGGGGACAGCTTTAAAGGGATCATTAAAATGGGCATTTAAGTTATTAAGACTGTTTTTATCAAAAGATTTATATATGGCAATTTGGAACTTAGCATCAACTGCCGCTAAAGGTGCTGGTAAACTGATGATAACTGCTGTAGCTAAAGTTGGTAAAGCATTAACTGCACTTCAAGTATTCTTAAACGTAACTTTATATAAAAAAATATTTGCTTTAGCGGCAGGAGGTATTGCTGGTGCTGGTGGAATGATGTTACGTGCAGTAGGTAGCGTTGGTAAGGCAATGACTGCTCTTAGACTTTTTATGACTGTTTCTTTACTTCCAATGATTAGTGGTATGTTGGCAGGGATTTTACCTCTAGCGATAGCAGCAGCGCCAATCGTTGCAGTAGCAGCATTAGTTGCACTTACTCTAGCATCCTTATGGAATGCCTTTAAAGATTTTAAATGTACCTTAGAAGAAACTGGTAGTATATTTACAGCAATAAAAGTAGGATTTGCTTCATTCATTGCTAATATGCTTGGTATTATTCCTAATTTAATTTTAGACTTAATTTCGTGGATATTTAAAAAATTCGGGTGGACTGAATGGGCTGCAACACTAGATGAAATTGATGTAGTTTCATTTATTAAAAATGGTTTAATAACTGTATTTGACAAGCTTGGAGAGTGGATAGGATTATTATATACTAATTATATAGAACCATTGTTAGAACCCCTTGTAACATTCTTTGACCCAGTTATTGAGTCAATAAAAAGTGTATTTGATTGGCTTATAGGTATAATACAACCAGTTATTGATGTAGTTAATGGCATTAAAGAAAAAGTGGGCAAAACTTTTGACAAATTAAAGTTTTGGAAGTGGGGAAAAGATGATGAGGGAGAAGAAATTACACCACAACAACTTGGCGGCCCAATAAGTAAAGGTAAACCGTATCTAGTTGGTGAAGCAGGGCCTGAACTTATAATGCCAAGTGGTAGTGGTAAAGTTATACCTGCTGGAAGAACAGCAGCGATTATGGATTCTGGAGCTCATAGAGGCACTAGTGGTGGAAATACTGTTGTTGCACCAATGACTAACAATATGGTAAATACTACACAGAATACATCAACGGAAACAATTATAACTGATAGTGATGTTTTCCATTCAAGATTGTCTTCATACGCAATATAAAAAAAGAGGGGTGTTTCCACCCCTCTTTCTCATCATTTCAAGTTTAAGCGCTTGCTAACTTATTGAAATAATCCATAGTGTCATCTTCTTCAGCTTTCTCAACTGGTTTCGTATCCACTTTAGGAGTTGCAACTGGTTCATCTTCGATTGATTCAGTTACATTACCCACAGTAGTTTTTCCAGAAAGAACAGCGTCAAGACGAGTCTTCAATTCATTATATGATTTGAAGTTACTTGGAGCTGTGAAATCAGCTAGAGGATACTGTTCGCCCCAAATTCTCTCAATTGTTTTATCATCATCTGATAATGGTGATGTTGCTTCAAACTCTGATTTATCATAGTTCCAGAAACCATCAACCTTACGGATTTTCAATTTAAAGTTAGCACCTTGCCAGAAGTCAAAAGGATTAATTGGTTTTTCATCTTCAAATTCTGGTTGCATGGCAGCCATAATCTTATCAAAGATTTTCTTACCATATCTAAACAAGAAAACTTTACCTTCGTTTTCTGGGTGTTTAGAATCACTTACAACATAGATATTTGAGTAATATTGCAATTTTCTCTTTTGCTTACGAGCAATTTCCTTATCAGATTCAACACCAGAATTCCACAATGATGTGTTATATTCTGATGTAGGGTCTTTTTGACCTATGGTAGTGAGAGAGTTCTCAATAAACCATTGACCTGTAGGGCCTTGAAATGCATGACTCCAAAGTTTCGCCCAAGGCAAATCTTCCTTTTCAATCGCTGGAAGAAAACGAATGACTGCATAACCATTACCAGACTTATCCAGTTCTGGTTTCCAGAGTCTTTCATCTACATAAGACTTCTTTTCTTGAGGTTCGTTTTCGACCTTGACTGCATTAAGTAATTTGTCAAGGGAACTTTTTTTCTTTAGACTAGCTAACGACATAATTTTTCTCCTTATGTTAACTTATGTTTTTGTATAGTTCTTCGTATGTTAAAAAACGTACATTGGGATTTTTGTCCTGATTTGTATGAACTGGATTCACCCAAAAGAAATTCGTATCCTTAAATTCTTTGAATACTGCATCTAGTTGGTTATTCCAATTAACAGGATTAAAACCCTTTGCATATTCGGGCAAGTAATTTTTACTGCCCTTATATATGTTATTTATGGGTGTATCATAACTACTATTATCAAACCCTAACATATATATCTCTTTTGCTTCACCTTGACACGCAAGATGAATTGCTGTTGTACCAGCACACCACCCATTTGGGTAGTCAATTCCTTTTACTTTATCTTCTTCATCAACCCATGTGATAAACAAACCTATATCTCTTTCTGCTTTTAATTTTACATCATTATAATCGAGTTTTGGATTTGCTTTCATTACATCTGAAATCATCATTTCAACAGTAGCTGGATCTTTACCTTGTATTACACAACTCTTTCTTTCTTCATATGTGTAATTACCTTTATCTCTTTTTTTCTCTGTTTCTTTTATCATATGTGGTTCAAATGTTGATTTTGATACTTCAATTAAAGTATCATCTACATTAGGTAAAATATTCCAATCAGAAAACCAACACTTATTATCATGTGCATATCCAGACTCATATATCTCTTGTTGCATATTATAATCTACTGATACAAGTTTGTCAACCACCATATCACGATAAATTGCATTACAACCCCATGTTTCTATATAACTTGGAAGACTAGTTGGCTCATCTTCGATTGATCCAACTTTATCTAAGCGAGATTCACCATTTCCATATATAATAGCTTTTTTCATTAATGAACACGCTTCTTAAAGTCTTTGTTAAAATGGCGTCTTGGACGATACCCCTTTGGCCATTCTGGGGTTCTAGATGCAAGTTTTTTTACTCTTTCACTCAACTCTTGATTTTTAACTGTTAAATCAGCACAATCTCTTTCCAACTCTTTCATTCTATTCTGTTGTTTTTCACATTTATGTTCAAAAAAACCTTCTGACCTTTGGGACATAATCTACTCCTTAATTAACTTCTTTAGAACTATATTACACTTATTTTTATCATATGTCAAGAACTTTTTATAATTATTCATCATTTTTTTTATTTCAGGCCATACGACATCATCTGATAATTCTTTATTCCAATTATCAGAGAATTTTACAAGGTCATCTAATATAATCATTGTTTCAATAGATACTCTTTTTCCTAAATATTCTTTTAATAATTTTGGGTGATTTTTTGATTCAAGTGCAACAAGATATTTACCTTCTTTAAAATCCTCAAGTAATGGTGTGAGTTCTTCTTCAAATATATGTGTTATACTTTGCATTTTTTTCTTCCATTGTGTATAATTCTCATCATTAAAATCACCAAGCCAACCTTTTTGATTTTTTATAAAATTAGATATAAGGTAGTCTTTTATTATACTTTCTTCTTTATACTTCCGTAAAATACGGACAAAAAAGTATCTGTCATTTCTTTTCCAGAATGATTTTTTGGTTGCAGATGATTTGCCTCCGTATTTTACATAATCATAATCACTCTTTCCAAAATGTGCTTTCAATGCACAATACATCAAATAAACATCTGAAGCTTCCATAATTTTATATTGGTAACTTTGCCCTTCTTGGTAAAAAGTTCAATTCCCTAGCATCTGCTTCTATTTTTTCTTTAAGTGCTTTTGTGATAAGAGTAGAAACCTTGTCTGGTTCTATATTATTCTGACTGCAAAAGAAAAGAACAGCTTCCATATGAGTAAGTTCTTTTTCTTTTACAATAGATTCTATTTTTAATGAGAATATTTTAGGTGTTTGTAAGTCGTTCATATTATTTTTCATAATCTATTATATATGGGGTCAAGAACCGACCCCATATAGTAATTAATTAAAGTTCAGCACAAGCGTAGCAATTAATTTCTAAACCTACTGATACTTCTTTTACTATTGGAGCTTTCCACATGGAGTCTCTCCTCACTTAAAGTTACAGGAGCTTAATGACTCCTACTAAATGGTGGGATTCTGTTGCTGAGTTCCCACCGAACTCCATGAGATTAAGCAGCTAGTGCCCAACCCTCGTATGCATAGTTATCGTTTGCATTTACGTTTTTGAACTATAAAGCGTTCAACCTACAACTCTCCGTTTCACTATACAATACCAGTCGAACCTATTTCACCCCCTAAATCGAGGCTATCTAAGTTTGGTGGAGGTGATGGGTATTGCACCCATGTCCTGTCTATCTTTCGTTCCACTTCATCAAGTTATGTATTATATATACCACGAAACCATTGTCCATGTCAATAGGTATTATAGGTTTTTATTACGACTTAGTTTTTAGATACTCAATCATATTATCTAAGTCTTGCTTTTTCTTTAATCCATTAAAAATCATTTTACTTTTAGGAATAAAAGATCTAGGATTCTTTAACCATGCTCTAAGATTATCCTCTGTCCATTCTATTCCTTGTCTATCTAAAAATGCTTTACTGTATTTGTAACCTTCAGCAGATGCAATATCTCTACCATATACACCCCATAGATTTGGGCCAAGTTTGTGTTTCGCACCTTCTTCTATATTATGACAAGCTTTGCACTTATTAAATATTTTGTCATTAGCAGTAGCTACAGAATGTAACATAAATATCACAACACATATTAATAAAGTAAATATAAATAAAATAAATGCTCTTCCACCTAAAGTATTATTTAAACTTTTTCTGGTTTTAATTTTGAGTAATTCTTTTCTCATTTTTATTACTCCAATCATTTAATGTTTGTTCTAATAAAGGTAGATACTCTGCCTTTTCTTTCACAAATTCTTGAACAGTTCCATCTTCTGTAACAACTAAAACTACAAGTTGATTGATAGCTTCTCCTGTTCGTTCTTCATACATTTCAGCATAGGCTGCACATTGTATATAATAGTTTTCAATCCATTCATCTTTTTTTTCTTTCGTTGATGTTTTAAAATCTATAACAGATAGTTCATGGTCATATTCTGCAATACAATCAACCCTACCAGCAAGTTTTAATCTATCACTATATAACCCACCTTCTTGAATTCTAATGTTATCTATACTCTCTAATCTATGAGAAAGTTTTTGAAACATACACCAAGGCAGAAAATTCTTCTCATGTTCAATCCATTTATCAGGCCAGTCAACTGAAACATTATTAAGATAATCTTCACACATATGATGAACTTTTGTTCCACGCATAGCTGCAGTTCGTGAGATGTAATTTGCAACATCATCACCAACCCTCTTACGCCATTCGTGAAGGCCTTTTTTATTTCTGATTGATAATACTGTAGTGATTGATGGATAAAAATTTCCATCTGGTGTTTCGTAAACACGACCACCTTCTTTATTTCTTGCTGTTATAGTAGGCAAGTCTACTGTAAGATGTTTAAATTTCATAATAAACCATATTTAATAATCACGAGCTCCAAGTTTCGTACCGATTGCTCTCATTCTTTCGACCAATCGTTGTGCTCGATTTGTTACTTGATCATACCAACGGCTGTCCACCATTTCATCTGCTGCCCGATGCCAATCTCTAGAATCAACACCCCTTTTCATTCCTTTAAATCTACTTAATCTACTATAACCCATGTTAAACATCATATTGGATATAATTTGTTGGGCTTCTTCTGGTAAATCATTAAAATCGTGATATAATCTTTTACAATCTTTGATTACAGATAATACATCTTGTTCAAAGCATTCTGCGACTCTTTCTTTGGATATGGTTGTTCCAACATTTTGTCCATGTTCTCTATCAGTTTCCAAAACAAGATGACCAATACCAAAAGTAGCATAGCCGAGATGATCAAGATAAATTTCATATTTGACTCCTTCGTCTATTTCTAACTGTTCTCTTAAAGTTTCTAAATTCATTATTCTATTCCTATTCCCAATTTAGTCTTCTGAATTAAATAATTTCTTACAAATCCAGAACGAACTATATCGCCTATAGTAAATTCTAGACAATTAAATTCTTCCATTTCTTCTAATATTCTCAAGAAATCTAAAAGTCCATTTTTTTCATTAGTCTTTGTTAAATCAGTCTGACTAAAATCGCCACAGAATACTATTTTGGAATCTTGTCCAACTCTTGTTGTAATAGTATCTAATTCATGGAAATTAAGATTTTGACATTCATCTACTATGATAATAGAATTATCGAATGTTAACCCTCTTAAAAAAGAAGTTGATAAAAAATATAAACTACCTTGAGATTTTAATTTATCATACAACATATTAAAGGCTTGTTGATTTGCTTGTTCAAACATAAATTGCACCATGTTCTGATAAGGAACTT
>VTLG01002540.1_pt1 | contig 26592 bp, 12 predicted proteins | sample 4694571 | NCBI WGS metagenome assembly VTLG01 (sample SAMN12604809, study PRJNA352737) | marine metagenome | biome: ENVO:00000447; feature: ENVO:00000209|ENVO:00000569|ENVO:01000036; material: ENVO:00002151; isolation source: viral sequences binned using virsorter ...
AAGTATACACCTGATGCAGGATTTACAACAACAAGAGTTAATGCAATTGCGGTAGCATTCTCTACTGAAGGTTATAAGAATACATCTGAGACTTCATATGACTTCACTTATGGTACTATGCAAACTCAAAGTACCTTTATGGAGGCTTCTGCTGATCCTGATGAAGTTGGTATTGGAAGTTATGCTGATGATTATGATGCTGCATATTGTATAATTCAAGCAACTGATCCAGCTACTAATTCACATTGCCTATCAGAACTTCTTATTGTTGATGATTATGCAGAAAATGCTGCTGATCAAATATACTTAAATGAGTATGGTGAAGTTCATGTTGGTACTGCTTTCACAGATTTAGGTACTGTTAGTGGTAGAAGAGCATCTGGAGATAGAACAGAGATTACTTATAGACCTGCTTCTGGTAGAGATATTGATGTTAAGATCTTTATGAATGTTCTTCGTGTTGATGAAAATACTAATATCCCTGGAGGTAGAGTAGCTGGTGGAGAAATATTAAAAGAATTTAATAATGCAAGTATTGAATCAAATGGTGCAACATATGAAGGAACAGAAAATACAGTTAGAAAGGCATTTAATTTACAATATAAGACTGACGATATCTTTAAGAGAAATTTTGACGGATCAAGTCCAGTTACTATTAATGTTGCTGATAATACCCTTGAAATACCAAATCATTTCTTTGTAACTGGAGAACAAGTTAAGTATTCTGTTTCAACTGGATTCACTACAGATGCTATTAGTATTGCAAATACTAGTTTTGCTGGTATTGGATCAACTACTCGTGTTCCAGAAAATGTTTTTGTTATTAAGAAGAGCGAAAATATAATCAGACTTGCAAGAAGTGCTGAAGATGCATTGAAACAAATACCAATTCCATTGGATATTACTTCTGTTGGTATTGGAACGTCACATTCTATAACAGGAGTTAATCCGAATCAGAAGGTTCTATTTGCAATTGATAATATGATTCAGTCCCCAATCGCGGGAACATCTGTAACTACAACATTAGCAGATAGTGCTGCATTGGCTCAGGATGTTATTAAATTTACTGGAATTTCATCGTTTGCAGGGGCTGATTATATCCAAGTTGGTAGTGGCAATACAGTAGAATGTATGAAGATACTTTCTGTTGGTATTGGATCAACAAACCAGATAAAAGTTAGACGTGGTTGGTTAGGAACTCCGGAAGCAGGATTTAGTACTGGAACACTAGTACAGAAGATTAGAGGTCATTATAATATTGTTGATAATAATGTTCACTTTATTGAACCACCTCATGGTCAACAACCCATGGGTTCTACTACAAATCCTCCAGATGAGAGGGATTGGATAGGTATTACAACTTCGTCTAGTTTCCAGGGTAGAGTATTCTTACGTGGAGGAATACCAAATGGTACTGAAGAGACATATACGAAGAATTACCTTTATGATGATATTTCCAATCTGTTTACTGGATATACTAAGGAATTCCCATTAACAGTAGATAAGGCAGAAGTTACAGGTATTGCTACCAATAACGGTATTATCATAATCAATGGAGTATTCCAAGGTCCAGGATTAACTAATAATTATACAATGTCTGAAGCAGGATCTGCTTCTACGATTACCTTTACAGGAACAGCAAGTTCTGTTGCATTTGATCCAAATAATGCAAATATTCCTGTTGGTGGTATTATTGTTTCTGTTAGTTCGACCGATGGATATGGATATCAACCTTTAGTATCTGCTGGTGCTACTATAACAGTCTCTGCTGCAGGTACAATTAGTGCAATTAGTATTGGAAATACTGGATCTGGATATAGAGTTGGTCTTCAAACAGTTAATGTTGCTATTCAAACATCTAGTAATTTAGAGGAACAAAGTTATCTGGATAGGTCTTCCTTCATTGGTATGGGTACCGCACAGATTACTGATGGACATATAACTGGAATTGCAATTACAAATACCGGAATACTTTATACTCCAAGAGATATTTCTAATGTTGGATATAATTCTGTAACAGGTATTGCCACAATTACAACTGTCAAACCACATGGAATGGTAGTTGGTGATGAAATTAAGATTAGTGGAATAGCAATGACCTGTAATTATGCAGGTTCGATGTCAATATCAACTGCATCTTACGGTTATACCAGTGGTATTATGACTGTGAGTGTTGGATTGAATACTGTAGGAGTTTCAACCTTCACATATGATAATGTACTGGGTGTAGGTACAGTCACATTAGCATCACCTCATAATTTTGCTCATAAGACATCAGCTGCAATTGGTAGAAGTTTCACACTTGCTGGATTGAATGTTGGAATTAGTACTGCTGGAACTGATTATGGTTCTACTACTTGGCCAAATTCTGATACTGCAACTGGAGATACATTTACCATAGTAAGTATTCCTAGTCCTACTGCTATTAAGTTTACTGCTGGTATTAGTACATTAACACATGCTTATACTTCTGGTGGTCATATAGGATATGGTCATAAGATGAAGGTGGGCGATACTGCTATTTTAACTGGATTAGGATTTACTGGTACATTAGGTCTTACTACAGATTATTATCCACGCGGAAAAGATCCTGCATACGATACTGCTGTAGAGATTACAAATGATGGTACAGCATATACAGTAACAAATGCATCATATAACCCCACTACTGGTGTATTAACCCTTACAGTTCCTGCTCATGGGTTCTCTAATGGGGATAAGATTAGATTAGTTGATAAGTCATTAACATTCACTTGTGCTAAGAATGATCATAAGACTCAGCATGAATATCCAAGACCTACAGATCCTGTTAGTGGTGAATGGCTAACAATTTCAAATAAGACAACCAATACCTTTAGAGTTAATGTATTAACCAATGCACCTGCTTCTAATACAAGTGCTTATACATTTGTATCAGCAAAAGCAAGTGGTCTTATTCATCAAGGTGCAACTATTACAGTTAATGTTGGTTCTGCTGGTGAGAATGACCAATATACACATACATTCGTTAGTGCAGCAACCAGTGCTATAGTTTCTGGTGGTAATTATACGCATAACTTTGCTTATGCTCAGAAGGGTGGAGTAAAATCTGGCGGTAATTATCTTCATACATTTGCAAGTGCAGTTGATGGAGGAGTTACTGCAGCTGGCGTTGGTACGACGACTCCTACTGGTGCAACGTATAATGGAGAAACTGGTGAATTAACTCTTACAATTGTTGGTCATGGTTTAAATACTGGTAATTTTGTTGGAATTGCTACAAGTGCTATAACCTTTACTTGTGCAATGGATCAGCATAATACTGAACATGCATATCCTCGTGCAACTGATCCTATTGCAAATAATGACGCAATACCTATTAAGAGATTTACAACCGATACCTTTACTATAAATGTTGGTATTAATACTGCTCGGACTCATGATGTAACAAATGCGGTATATACACCTTCAACTGGAGTACTTGTATTAACTCTTGCAGAAGCACATAAGTTAGTAACGGGACAGAGTGTAAGGATTGTTGATGAATCTATGTCATTCACCTGTGATATGGATGGAAATTCTAGTTATCATGCATATCCAAGATCTACTGATCCAATATCAGCAAATGCTGTTTCAATTGCTGCAACTACTGCCACCACAATTACTCTTAATGTTGGTATAACAACTATCGTATATTATAACGTAGCTGCTGGTTCTGGATCTTCTGCTACTTCATATGATCCTGCAACAGGTGATCTAGTACTTAATGTTGGTATGGGTCATAGTTTGAGAAAGGGAAGAAATATTAAGATTGCTACAGATTCATTAACTTTCAATTGTACTAAGGATAGTAATGCTACAAACCACACTTATCCAAGAGTACCAACTGCCAACTATCGTGGTATGGAAGTTGTTGGAATTGGTACAACAGTTACAGAGCTCTCAATAAGTGCCGGAATAGGAACAACTGACAAATATTATCAAGGTGGAGGAGTAATTCAGGAAGCACTATTAGTACCTAGAGGAACTGATTCTGCTGCTGGTGGAGCAACTATTATTACAGTTATTGATACTAAGACCTTTACAATTAATAGTGGTAAATCAGAATATCAGCACTTATATGCAAGAAGTGGAAGTGTTGAGAGATTAATGAATCTTGTAATTGATGATCCACTATCATATACAGATATTCCTCTTGTTTATAGTTCAACTTCTCCTGGTGATGGTGGAGCACAAGGAACTATTGATGTTAATGTTAGTATGGGTTCTACTATACTTGCATTTAATATTAAGAATACTGGATATGGTTATAATGTTGGACATGTCCTTACATTACCATTAACCGGAACAACAGGAATTCCAACAACACCTAATTTTGTAGATAGTAGGGAATTCCAATTAACAATTCAAGATGCTGATTATGATATCTTTACTGGATGGTCAGTAGGACAACTTCAAGTTCTTGATGATTTCTCAGATTTGTTTGATGGAGTTAGAACTCAATTCCCAATTACTCTTAACGGTCTTCCATATTCGATTGTGGCGAAGAAGGGTTCATTAATAAATGTTCAGGATACTATTCTTGTATTCCTTAATGATATTTTACAGGTTCCTGGAGGAGGATATGTTTTTGAAGGGGGAAGTACAATAACATTTACTGAAGCACCGAAAGGTCCAACAGCGAATGGAGAGTATGAAGGTGATACCTTTAAGTTCTTATTCTATAAAGGAACTGGTGGTGGAGACGTTGTTGATGTTGATGTTATAGAAACTGTTAAGAAAGGTGATGAAATTCGACTCAATCATAGTTCAAGAATTAATGAAGCACATACAGGTTTACAACAAGCTGATAGAACTGTTGCTGAAGTTACATCTACAAATGCAGTAGATACAATGCCTTACTTTGGTCCAGGCCTAAGTGTTGATACTTCTATAGCAAGATCTCTTACATGGTGTAGACAACTTGAAGATAAGTATGTTGATGGAAAAATTGTTTATAAAGATCGTGAATTGTATCAGGCTAATATCTTCCCATATGCATACTTAACTCAACCTGTTGGTGTTGGAACTACTATCGTCTATGTTGATAACTTAAGACCATTCTTTGATCCACTTAATGAAAATGAAGTAAGTGTAGAATTCCAGAAGGACATTGCTTTAGTTTCTCAGGATGAAAAAGTTAGTGCTGCTGCAACCGCAATTATTGGTACTGGTTCTACGGTCATATCAGTTGCAATATCAACTGGTGGTAGAGGATATTTAACTGCTCCTCTCGTTACTATTCAGAATCCTGTTGGATTAGGAACAACCGCAAGAGCAACAGCTACAGCATCTATTACAGCAGGTATAGTAACGTCAATTACAGTCACTACTCCTGGTACTGCATATACACAAACATCTGCTCCTCTTGTATTGATTAGTCCTCCTACATATACAAGAGAGAATAATAGTCCTGAATCTTGGAGAGGGGATTCTGGAAGGATTGTTGGATTTGGTACAACAACTACAACATCTGGACCAGAATTAATTTTCGACTTATATATACCAGAGACTTCTTATTTAAGAGATGTTAAATTAACTGGAACAGCAGTAACTCAATGCGGATTAAATCCACAAGATTACTTTGTTGTTTATAATTCCAATGTTGGAGTTGCCGATACGGGTGCGGGTATTGGTGCAACACCGTTCACATCAAAATCAATTGATGATCGTGTAATTGGAGTTTCTACAGAATTTGTTGATTCCGTCTTCCAAGTCAATACTAGGGATATTATTGAAAGACATGTAATAGGAATCGGAACTACCTCTGTTACCAGGGTCCATACAACAATCCTAACTGGTATTGGTACTGAAAACTGGGATTCTGGTGGGATTACATTTGATTCTACAGCATTAAAACTTGATAATGAAGCAAGTGGTAACGTCTATGCAGGTACAATTTCTACAACATCCAACGGTCAAGCATTCTTTGGCGAATATAGTTGGGGTCAGATTACGTTTAGTTCCAGACAAAGAGCTAATTCATATGTCTATTATGGAGATAAAGGATTTGCTGGACTCTCTACTGGTAGCATGGTAATGAGGAATCCTAAAATGAGAACAGTTGGTTATTCTACTTGATGATAAATACTTTTACTAAAACTATTCAATAATGGCAAAGCAAGGGATAGGCACAGGATCTGCCGCTAATGACGGGACGGGTGATAGCCTGAGGTCTGCCGCTGGTAAAATTAATTCTAACTTTGATGAGATTTATGCTCTGCTAAGAGGTGGTGGAAATAGTGGTAGTACTTTACTTTCGGGAATTGTTACTTCGATTGTTGCTGGATCAAATATAACTCTTACTGGTGGACCAACAGGTATTGTTACTATTAATTCTGGTGCTGGCGGTGGACAGGGATATTTTATACAGAACACTACAGGTATTCATACTACAGGATCTCTCAGTAATGTTGGTATAGGAACAACAACAGCGTCTTCAAAATTAACTGTTGATGGTAATGTTAAGATAACTGGTATTACAACTATTGATTCAAGTCTTCAACAAACAGGTACTGCTACATTTAGTGACGATATAACCTTTACTGGTGATAGTGCGAATATTTTCTGGGATAAGAGTCAGAATCAACTAGAATTTGCCGACAATGCTAAGGCAATTTTTGGCGGGGGAACGGATCTTCAAATATATCATAATGGCCAGGATTCATACATTCAAGATTCTGGAACAGGTGACATAATCATCTATGGTTCTGGTGAAACTATTGCTAGATTTAAAGATGATGGAGGTGTATCTCTGTTTTATAATGACCTACCTCAATTCGATACTGTCGGAACGGGTGTAAGTGTTATAAACCAGATAAGTGTAGGTGCAACTGCTACCTTTGATGCAAAAGTCATAACAGGTACAGGTGCTACTGTTGGATTTGGTAGTACTGCATACTTTAAAGATGATGCAAAACTATCATTTGGTGCTTCAGCTGACTTAGACATCTGGCATGATGGAAGCCATAGTTACATTAAGGATACAAAGTCTGCTGGTAATCTATATCTTCAAAGTTCTAACTTACTCATCAATAACCAGGCGAATAATGCCACGATGATTAAGGCAGAAGCAGGAAGTAGTGTTGAATTATACTATGCAGGTACAAAGACTTTTGAGACGACTACTTTAGGAGTTAAGGTTAGCACTGGTTCTACTATTCAAAGTAATGGTGCTGCTTCATTTGCTGGTATTGTAACTGCTAATGGTGGATTAAGAGTTGGTTCCGCAGTCAGCATTGGTCTTAATGATGGTAATGCTGGATTCACTGGTATTGTAACCGCAAGTAAATTCATTGGTGATGGTTCAGGACTAACTGGTGTAACTGGTTCTGGTTCTGGTGTTATTGTTAAGGACAGTGGTTCAGCGGTAGGTACTGCAGGAACAATTAACTTTGCAGATAATCTTACTGTTACTCCAATTCATCTTGGTATTGTAACTGTCAGTGCATCTGGTGGTAATAACGTTGCTGGTATTGATACCACAGCAGGTTCTACATTTACTAACTTAAAAGCAACTGGTATTACAACATTAACAGGTGCTTTGGATGCTAACGGTGGTGCTACTATCGATAACATTCAGATTGGTGTTACTGGTAATAATGAACTCGATACTGCTTCAGGAAATCTAACAATAGATTCTGCAGGTGGTCAAGTTGTTATTGATGATTATTTGAGAGTTTCTGGTGTTGCTACATTAAGTAGTAATGTCAATATTAGTGGTGTAACAACTGCTGCTCAATTCTCTGCTACTGGAACTAATTCTGGATTGATGACATCTAGATATGAGTTTACAGGATCTACTGCATCTATTAATAACAATGGTATTGGTAATACTGAATTTAGTGGATATAAGTCTTATGCAGTATTGAAAGTTGGATTATCAACTGCAGGATGGTTGAGACTATATACTGACGATGCATCTAGAAGTAATGATTCTACTCGTAGTGTGGGAGAAGATCCTACAGCAGGTAGTGGAGTTATTGCAGAGGCTGCAGTTAGTGCTGGTTCTACCACTCTGAACTTTACACCTTATGCTTTGGGTGGAAATGCTGGTTCTGCTACTACTGTTTTTGCAGCAATAACTAACCAGTCTGGTGTAACAACAACCTTTAATTACTCAATTACGCTTCTTCAATTAGAAGTGTAACTGTTTTTTAATAAATAACCTTAATAAAACTAGTGTAAAATGGCGATTACAACGACAACTATTTCTTTGGCTTCCGGGTATGGGCGGACGGATGTTATCCAACAGCTGGAACAAGGATTCGCCTACCTACAGTGGCATCAGGCAACCGCTAGTGGTATTGTAACAGGTATTACAACATATTCTGGTGGTGGTGATATAGGAAGTGCTACAACCTCATACTATGATTGTAGACAGACCTCAACTACAGGTATTGGAACAGGTGCGTCATTCTATATTGATAGAGCAAGTGATGGTACGATTCCAGGATATGTTTTAGTTAATAGACCAGGTATGGGATATACGGCTGGAGAAGTAGTGACTATTCCTGCATCAGAGATTGGTGGAAGTGCTAATGGTGCTTCTAATCTTACTATAACTGTTGGAATTGCAACGGATGGTAGTGGGGATGCTGTAGGATTTGGTTCAACAGGAGCATTCTTTAAGAAAGGAATAGGAGATAGTGATACTTATCCGTGGGCAGTAGCAAGAATTGGTATTGATACAAGTAAGGAGTATGGAACTACATTCTATGGGTTCCAGATGTATAGTGATACAAAGATGATCTATAAGGTAGGAAGTTCTTTCTATCCAAATGATGCTAATGCTTATACTGGTACAAAGGATAGACAGGGTGGATATGGTAACCGATTTGCAGGAAACCAATTTTTAGATTTGGGACATGAACCAGTTGTAACAGCACAATATTATGATGGTGCTACACAAGGTGCTAATGATGATTACTATAATTGTGATTATGGTGGTCTTGCTGTTGCTAGTTCCAATAGTTATCAGTTAGATTTGAATATCTTTAGATCTGCCATTGATACTAATTTTGCTGTGATGGCATATAGACATCCAGATAAGTCAGCAAACTATATTACTGATAAGCAATATCATACATATATTCTTCATCACTTCACTAATAGTATTTGGGATTTGGATTATGTTTATCTTGGAGGTCGTACTGATATCCTTGTAGGAGCAACTTCTGAACCCGAATTAACCTTTAGAAGTTGGGGTTGTGGAGATGTCTATAGATCTACTAATTATTATCCTAATAGAAGAGTAGCAGAATACGGTTATTATCCTACAGATTCAAATAATGACTGTGTTCCTTATAAGGATTCTGTTTATAAAGCAGTTCCTGCAAATGAAACAGGTGCTGCAGAAGAGATTGGAATCTACTATAGAAACAACTCAAATGCTGCTAACCTTATGAATAGGGGTCGTGGTGGTGCATACTTTAACAGTGAATATGCTGATAAGGTAGCTGATGCTGCAAACTATGGTGCAGTTATTAAGGGAATTCCTCTTAATACTAATCTTGTACCTTGTCCTTATTATATACCAGATGACTTTGCATTAATTCAGTTTGACTATGCTTCTCCAGATGCATTGATTCAAATGTGGGATACAGTTACTGTTAGTGGTAGTGAGATTTATACTGTTATTACTGCTTCTTATAACCAGACTAACAGGACTCGTGGAATCGCTTTCTGTGCGAGGACTACCTAATGGCGAATTATAGCTACACTTCTACATTATCTGGAACAAAAACTGCTGCTGTTACAGGTACTGCCTCAACAGCACAGGTAGGGATTAATACAGCAACTACACCTTGGAATCCAAGTGTTAGTAGAGGTGATATTAGTCTTAATGCTCATACTTCTGGTGTTCCTGGTAATTTGGTATTAAGTTCTGATGGATCTATTGGTGTATCTACAGAATCGCAATATACAGAGACTACACCTGGATGGTTGACTGGACGGAGACCTACCACAGGTCAACTGTATCCTCGCGGTGTCTTTAATAAATAAGTAAAAAAACTAGTTTAAACAATGGCTGCCATCATAACTGATCAACTTAGAATATTGAACGCAAAGAGCTTTATTGCCGGAGTTACTAGTTCGGTTAATTCTTATTATGCCTTTGTGGGTCTTTGTAATCCTGAGGCGATTAAGGACAATTGGGATGATAGTCCTCCCGCACCTACTGATAATTTAGATAGTCATAATGATTATTGGGATACTATTATTGGTATGAAGAAGATTACCAATGACGATGTAAAGCAGGTTGTAAGAAAAGTTACTTGGAGTACTGGTCATACATACGATTACTATAGACCAGATTATAGTATTTCCAATGTTCCCAAAAATTCAAATGGTGTTTCATTATATACAGCAAATTTCTATGTAGTCAATAATGATTATAGAGTATACGTATGTTTACAGAATGGCACAACTCCTGAGACTCCTGAAGGAAAACCATCATTAGACGAACCAACATTTACTGATCTTGAACCAAGATCTGCTGGAACTAGTGGAGATGGATATATTTGGAAATATCTTTATACGATTAAACCAGCTGAATTAATTAAATTTGATTCTACTGAGTATATGCCTGTTCCTAAAGATTGGGAAACAAGTCAAGAACATGTTGGAGTTAGAGATAATGCAATTGATGGTGGAATTAAGGTTGTTGTAGTTAAAGATAGAGGTGCTGGTATTGGAACTGCAAATAGAACATATCTTAGAGTTCCTATTAAAGGAGATGGTGAGGATGCAGAATGTACTGTTGTAATCAATTCAGATCAGGCAATAGACACTGTAACTGTTTCTAATGAGGGTAAAGGATATACTTATGGTAATGTTGACTTAACTGCTGGATCAGTTCCTACACCTGATGCATGGCCAACTCTTGATGTTATTGCTTCACCTCAAGGTGGACATGGAAAGGATATCTATCGTGAGTTAGGTGCTACTAATGTATTAATGTATGCAAGAATTGAGAATGATCAGGAAAACCCAGATTTTATAACTGGAAACCAAATTGCAAGAATAGGTATTATTGAAAATCCTAAGGCCTATGGATCTTCAGCAAATCTTACATTAGATAAAGCAAGTGCTGCTTATGCAATGCGTTTAACTGGTACTGGTTATAGTTCTGCAGTCTTTGATCCCGATTCATTTATCACACAAACAGTTGGAACTGGTCTTACTGCTGTAGGTAAAGTTATTAATTATGATCAAGTTACAGGGGTCTTAAAGTATTGGCAAGATAAGTCCATGGCAGGATTTACGTCTACTACAGCTGTAGCAGTTGGAGTTGCCACTACAAATCCACAATATGGTTATAATATGACGAGATTTACTACTGGTATTAGTGGAAGTGATGGAACTTTTGCTATTGTTGGTACTACTTCAGGATTGACAATTTCCACTTCATTTAGTGGTCTCTCAACCCAAATAAATAATAAAACATATTACCTTGGGCAAAACTTTACTCAAGGTCTGTCCAATCCAGAAGTTACAAAGTATTCTGGAGACATCATTTATCTTGATAACCGCCCAGCTATTAAGCGATCTTCTAACCAAAAAGAAGATATCAAAGTTATATTGCAGTTCTAACTAACTATGGCTCAACAAACCAATCTAAACGTATCGCCATATTTTGACGATTTCGATGCTGACAGCAATTATCATAAGGTTCTTTTTAAGCCAGGTTACCCTATTCAGGCTAGAGAATTAACAGGTCTGCAATCAATCTTACATAACCAGATTGAAAAGTTTGGTTCGCACTTTTTTAAAGAAGGTGCAAAGGTAATTCCAGGTAACACTGCATATACTCAGAATTTCCATGTAGTAGAATTAAATAATACTCATTTAGGTTTTCCGGTAGAATATTATGCTGAACAACTATTGGAGAGAAAAATAGTTGGAATGACTTCAGGTGTAACTGCACTTGTTAGTAAGATATTAGAGTCTTCATCTTCAGATCATGGTAATTTAAGTCTTTATATTTCTTATATTTCTTCAGGTAATGTAGAAGGTAATGAAGTAAAAGTATTTCAAGATGGGGAACTCTTAACTGCAGATACTGATATTATTTCTGGACCATTAGATAATCCATTTATACCTTCAGGTGAGTCTTTTGCTTCTTGTATTACAAATAATGCAGCAGCTAAGGGAGCAGCATTTTCAATATCAAATGGTGTATATTTTGTAAGAGGAACTTTTGTAAATGTATTAGATGAAACAATTGTTTTGAGTCAGTATGATAATGAACCATCTTGTAGGGTTGGATTAAAGATTAACGAACATATTGTCAATTCAGATGAAGATGAGACTCTAAATGACAATTCAAAAGGATTTAATAATTATGCCGCTCCTGGAGCAGATCGTCTTAGGATTCATTGTAGTTTATATTCAAAACCATTAGATGATGTCAATGATGCTAATTTTGTTGAGTTAGCAGTAGTTGAGAGAGGAGTATTAAAATCTAAGGTAAAACATACAACATATAATGTAATTGCAGATGAACTTGCTCGTAGAACATATGACGAGTCTGGTGATTATGTTATTAAACCTTTTGTTGTAACACCAAATGAATCCCTTAATAATGGGATGGGAAATAATGGTATATATGAGAAAGGACAAACTTCATATGAAGGATCTATAGCAGGTGAAGATCTTGCACAATACTCAGTTTCTCCAGGTAAAGGGTTTGTAAGGGGATATGAAGTTGAAACAATTAGTACTACATATTTGGATTGTCCAAAACCAAGAACAACAAAAACTTTAGAAGATCAGGGATTAACTTTTACTACTGGACAACAGTTAAAGGTTAATGGCATATATGGTATGCCAGCGATTGGAATTGGTAATACTTATATTGTAAGTTTAAGAGATAGACGAATTGGTTCAGTTAGACGTACTGTAGATGGTGGTGAAATTGGTGTTGCTAGAGTCTATGATATGTCTCTAGAAGGTGGTTCATATAACCCAGATTATTTACTTGCAAATGAATGGAATTTATCTCTTTATGATATACAAACATTTACTAAAGTAACCTTAAACGAACCAACTACACTTCATGTTCCAACTTTTGTAAGAGGAAAATATAGTGGGGCTAGTGCTTTCTTAGCTTCTACATGTAGTAATTCTAGTTCATTGGTTCTTTATGAAAAAACTGGGTCATTCTCTCAAAACGAACCATTTATTTTTAATGGTATAGAAGATTCTCGTGTTGCAACTGCTATAACAGCATATGGATTACAAAATGTTAAGGCAATTTATGGTGGACCTGAGTTAGGTAATGTTGGATTTGCTAGAACCTTTAATGCTGATGTAATGCAGCAAGAGGAATTTGAGATTGGAGAAGCTAAGGTTGGTCCAAGAGATAAAGCATCCGGTATTTGTACTATTACGAGTACAAATCCAGATTTCCCAGGAGAGGGAGATCTTGTTAAAGTAGATGATCTTGTTAGTTTTAGTGGTCCTACAGTAAACTCAACAATTGGTGCAGGGAATACAGTTAGTGTTGCAAGAGTTACTGGAGTTAGTACTGATTATATTAATGTAGTTGGTATTCAGACTGTTCCTGGTGTTATTGAAGGAAATACACCACAAGTTGGAGTTGCTACTTTAACTGTACCTGATTTAAATATTTTAAGTAGTTTAGTTGGTGGGCAAGAGGGTCATACATTATATACTCGTATGCCTAGAGAGTTAATTGCTGATGTTGATTTGACTGCATCATCAATAATAATTAGAAAGAGTTTTAATGTTAAAATTAGTGCCGCCCAGAATGAATTAAGTGCTACTGTTAATGCTGGTCAGAATGAGAATTTCCAACCTTACGATGAAGAAAATTATATATTAATCAGAAATGATGGTAATTATGAAATGCTGTCAGATGATAAGTTCTATTTTGGTAGTGGAAATACAACACTACAAATTAGTAATATTGGAACTGATTTAAGTAATGATGAGGATGCAACTTTGATTGCAACTTTAGTCAAAGGTTCTCCTACAGCAAAAATAAAAAGAAAGAATAAAGTCAATACAGTAGTTATTAATAAATCAAAAACTGCTGGAGCAGGTACTGGAACAACATCTTTAAATGATGGATTAAGTTATGGTAATTTCCCATATGGTACTAGAGTTCAAGATGAAACAATTTCATTACTTCATGCAGATATTATAGAAATTCATGGTATTTTTGAATCTAAGGATACCAATGAACCATCTGCACCTAAAGCAACATTTGCATCTATAACTGGACCTGCTGGAAAAACTTCAGATTTGGCAGTTGGTGAGAAATTTACTGGACAGGAATCTGGTGCAATTGCAATGTATGCAGAGAAGGTGAATGATACACAACTTACATACATTCCATTAAACTCTGCTACTTTTAGTGAAGGTGAAGTTGTTGATTTTGAGGAGTCTCAAGTTGAAGCAATTATAACCACAATAGATGAGGTAAGTTCAGATATTTCAAGTAATTTCAGTTTTAACAGTGGTCAAAAAGGAACATTCTATGATTATGGATCTATTAAGAGGAAAAAAGAGTCTAGACAACCAACAAAACAGTTAAAAATCTATTTTTCAAATGGTTATTATGATAATTCTGATGATGGTGATTTAACCACAAAAAATTCTTATAATAGTATGCATTATGCCAATGATATTCAAAGTATTAATGGTGTTAGAAATACGGATATCATTGATATTAGACCAAAGGTATCAGACTATACAGTCAGTGAAGGTGCAAGATCTCCATTAGAATTTTATGGTAGAACTTTTGATGGATCTGGAAATTCAGCTGCTAATATTTTAAAATCTGATGAGCAAGTTATTATAGATTTCTCATTCTATCTTGGAAGAATTGACAGAATCTTTATGACTAAAGAAGGTAGATTCCAAATTCAATATGGAGAACCTTCTGAGAAAAAGACAGAACCTGTAATAATTGATGATGCAATAGAAATTGCTACTGTCAATCTAGCACCATACATGCTTGATGTAGAGCAGGATACTGCGATACAGTTTATGGAGCATAAACGATATCGAATGAAAGATATCAAGAAACTTGAAGATAGAATTAAGAATTTAGAATATTATAGTAATTTGTCTCTTCTTGAAACAAGTACTCAAAATATGTTCATTCCAGACGCTGCTGGATTGAATAAATTTAAATCAGGATTCTTTGTTGATAACTTTACTAGTTTCCAACCTCAAGAAGACCAAATTCCTATCAAGAATAGTCTTGATATGCAACAAAAGGAATTGAGACCACAACATTATACTAACTCTATTGATTTAGAGATGGGACCAGTTGAAGGTGTATCTGCAACAGAAGATAAGTCATTTATTCAACCAGAAGGTGCAAATGTTAAGAGATCTGGTGATGTTGTTACTTTAGATTTTACTGAAGTTGAATGGTTGAAGCAAGGAATGGCCACTAGGTCTGAAAGTATTACTCCATTCTTGATTAGTTTCTGGCAAGCAACTGTAGAACTAACACCAGCATCTGATACTTGGGTTGATACTGCAAGAGTTAAGGCTAAAGTTATTCAAGTTGAAGGTAATTATGCCCAAACATTAGCACAGAACCCTGAAGTAGATCCTCAGACTGGATTAGCTCCAATAGTATGGAATGCTTGGGAAACCATGTGGACTGGTCAAGAAATTCAAACTTCTACCAGAACACGAACAGAAAGAGGTGCAACAACAAGATCCGATCATCGTAGAATTGGAAGAAACTTACGGATTGTAAATGGAAGAATTCAACCAAGAATTCGGGTGGGTCGTCGTGGTCGTCGCTTTACTTGGGGTAAAAGATTTGGTTTCAATCGTGGTAGAGTAAATCGTCGTATTAGAAGAAATAGAGGTAGAGTAAATCCCGGTTGGTTAGGTATTCACGGAATGCCTGAGTGGCCAGTAAGTAGGTGGGAAAGAGTTGCAATGGCAGGAGGTATTGAGGAACGTCAGGGCCGTGGTAATAGAAGTCTACAGCGTATCTTCCTAGAAAATACTACCCATAAGACAATTCAAGATACTTATAGGAATGTTATAGACACTGGAACCAAGACTAGAACTGGATCTAGAAAGGTTATAACCGAACAGTTTGATATGGAATCTCAAGGTGATAAGGTTATAAATCGGGAAGTGGTTCCTACTATGCGTTCTAGGAATATTAATTTTGCTGCTAAGAAATGTAAACCTTTGACACGTTTCTATGGATTCTTTGATGGAAGGAATGTAACTCGGTATTGTACTCCTAAGTTATTAGAAATTTCAATGACTTCTGGTGTATTCCAAGTTGGAGAAACAGTTTGGGGTAATAGTCCTGATGGATCTGTCTCTTTGAACTTTAGAGTTTGTCAGCAGAATCATAAGGAAGGTCCTTTTAATGCACCAACAACTGTATTCACAAACAATCCATATACTTCACAAACTGCAGCAACTTCTTTAGAAAGTTTCTTAGGAACTCCTGGAATTACACAACTTCAAGGTGGTGCTACTTCTAATGCAATTCCTTCATCTTATTCATCCACATCAACAATATTAAATGTTGATTGCTTAGGTTTATCAGCACAAGCACAAGGAGACTGGCATGGATATGCTCATACAGGAATGATTCTTGTTGGTAAATCAAGTGGTGCTATTGCAACAATTACCAATGTCAGATTAATATCTGATTTGGGTGCTACTTTAATTGGAAGTTTCTTTATTCCAGATCCAAATAAGGCATTCAATCCACAATTCGATACAGGAACAAAAACATTTACCCTAATTGATAATTCCACTAATGATAAAGACAATACAGAAACTTGGGGTGAAGAATCTTATACTGCTAGTGGAACTCTTGAAACAATTCAAGAGCAAATACTTTCAATAAGAAATGCTAGGGTTGAACACAAAGCAGAGTCACAATCTCTAGCCGTAAGAAGAGAGACTGGACCAAAATTAACTAGTAGTAAGGTAGTATCAACAAATACAACCAGTAAGGCGGTTAGGGAGTGGTATGACCCACTAGCACAGTCATATCAGGTTCTTGATGAGACTGGTGTATTCCTTACTAGTTGTGATGTCTTCTTCCAGACTAAGGATGATATGGATGTCCCTATGACATTCCAGTTAAGGACAATGAAAGGTGGAGTACCTACTCAGAAAATTTTACCATTCTCTGAAGTTATAATACCACCAAGTGATATTAAGACATCTCAAAATGGAACTGTTCCAACTAGGGTTACATTTAAAGCACCAATCTTTATGGAACCAGGAATGGATTATGCAATAACTCTTGCTTCTTGGTCAACCAAATATAGAGTCTTTATTTCTAGAGTTGGAGAGGCAGATTTAGTAACTGATGAATTTATTTCACAGCAACCATATTTGGGTTCATTATTTAAGTCTCAGAATGCTTCTACTTGGGATGCAAGTCAGTGGGAAGATTTGAAATTTACTCTTTATAGGGCAGATTTTGAAACTGAAGGAACCTTAGAGGTTTATAATCCCATTTTGGCTGAAGGTAATAAGCAAATTCCAATACTTCCACCAAATCCAATTAATTTCACTTCAAGAAAAATTAGAGTTGGATTATCAAAAACATTATCTGAAGTCACCGTTAATACGTTTGAATTCGGAAATACTGTTTATCAAGCAGGAACTGAAGCAACTGGTAATTACATTGCTAATGCTGGTGTTGCAACAGGAACCATGTCCGTTATAAATGCTGGATTTGGTTATACTCCTGCTAGTGGTACACATGTAATGGTTGGTGTTGCTCTTACAAATATCAATAGTGATGGTAAGGATGCTACAGCTGTTGTTACTGTGACAAATGGTACGGTTGTTTCCGCAGCAGTATCAACTTCTGGTTATGGATATAAAGTTGGAGATATTCTTGGAATTACAACTAGTTTGGGAATTAATGCTCAATTATCACTTGTTTCAATTGCGGCTACTAATGAAATATTATTAGATAATGTTCAAGGTGATTTTGCAACAGGTGTTGGTAAAACTATGATGTTTACCAATAGTGTTGGTATTGGTACTACTATGAACGGAACTGGTGGTAATGTTTTAGCTAGCAATATTGAAATTATTAAAGATTGGGATATTGGTTATCATGATGGACAACATATTGTTGTTGATCATAAGAACCATGGTATGTACCATGAAACAAATTATGTAACTATTTCTGATGCTGGATCAGATTTGATGCCAACAAAATTGAGTTCACCATATAGTTCAAATTCGACTGGAAATATATCCATCGATGATATTGGTACTTTTGGTACCTTTGAAAATGTTTCTGTTGCTGCAACCAATCCAGGTTATGCAAAGATTGGAAATGAAATTGTTAAGTACACTGGTACTTCTGGTAATACTTTAACAGGAATTACAAGAAAGCAAGAATCTACTGATGCTGTTAATCATCTTCGGGGAGTAACTGTTGAGAAATATGAGTTAGGTGGTATCTCTTTAAGAAGAATTAATACAACTCATTATTTGGGTGATATTGACGATGCTGTAATAGAGGCTGGATCATTAACACCAATAGGATATGACCATTATACTATTAAATTAGATTTAACTTCAAAAACTGGAGTTGCAAGAACTACAAGTGAAAGTTACCCCATATTATATGCTAATGATACGAAATCAGCGGGTGGACTTAAAGTAAAAGCAACTCAGAATATGCCATTTGAGATTGTTTCTCCACATGTACATAACATAACAGTTCCAGGAACATCTGTTAGTGCAACTTTGAGAACTGTTTCTGGTAGTTCTGTTGGTAGAGGTGCTGGTGATGGTGCAGATATTCCATTTGCCGATCAAGGATTTGAATCCATTACTTTGAATAAAACAAATTATTTGGATACTTCAAGGTTGATTGCATCGAGAATTAATGAAACTTCAAGTGGAATAATTCAAAACTTCTCTGGTGATAGGTCCTTCAATTTGAGACTTAAATTAGAAAGTAACGATAGTCGATTATCACCAATAATTGATACTCAAAGGATGAATGCAATTCTAACTTCTAATAGAATTGATGCTCCAATTATTGATTATGTTTGGGATAAGAGAGTTAACAGTATGTTTGATGATCCAAGTGCATGTGTATATGTTTCTAAAGAAAATGTTCTACAAAATGGAGCAACTTCTATAAAACTTATGATGAGTGCTCACATTAATGTATACTCTGAAATTAGAGCATTCTATGCAATTTCCGATACTCCAAACTTTGAACCAGTGTTTACACCTTTCCCAGGATATGGAAATATAAACACTAAGGGCGAAGTTCTTCTTCCTGAACTTAATAATGGAGAACCTGATATATATGCTGCACCTAGTGATGTAGGTGGTTTTGAATCTAGTGATTTGGCATTTAAGGAACTCACCTTTACTGCAGAAAATTTACCAAAATTTAATTCATATAGAATTAAGTTTGTACTTGCTTCAATTAATCAAGTATACTGTCCTAGAATCACTGAACTAAGAGCTATTACTCTTGCATAATATGGAAAATGATTATCAATTTGTACCAATAAAAGATCATGAGAATTTACTTAGAGACCCAGTATCAAATGGTATTGTGAATATCAACGATAACGAATATGATCAGTATATCGCTCGTCGTGAAGCTGCTCAAAAAGCAAAAGAGCAATCTGTTGATATGGAAGCAGATCTTGCTAATTTGAAAGGTGAAATGAATGAAATTAAATCATTACTTAAAGAATTAGTTTCCAAAACAACAACATGAAGAATATGAACCCTGACGAAATTGAATTGACCAATCCATCACAATCATTTGAGTATGAAAGATTGTCAAGGGAAATTGATGAATGTGATGATGTAGAAGTACTTCAACAGATGTGCAAATTCTTAGTGAAATTGGAGATGAAACAAAGGGCAACCTATAGTGTGATATTACAGGATACATTACCCGAATTAGCAAATTTAGGATCTACCGATGGCAACTAAGAAGTTTACTTTTGACCCAGATTCTGGTGTTGCATATGGTGCTAACTTGGTAATTAATCCAGGTGCAGATTTTAGACAACATTTTGAAGTAGAGAATCTTTCCAATGCAAATTTTGATTTTTATACAGGATCAGCTGGTGTAGGTAATACTTGGACTGGTACTGGTGCAATGGTTAAGAGTGTTGCTATTGGTGCTTCTTATAGTACTCCTGCAGCAACATTTACAGTTGGATTTACAAGTGCTTCTGATGGTAAGTTCATTGCTTCCTTAACTGCTGCTCAAACAAGAAATTTATCAGAAGGAAGATATGTATATGATATTAACGTTAGCTCAGGAGCAACGGTTTATAGAATTGTTAGTGGAAATGTAATGGTTAATCAAGGCATTTCTACTGCTCTATAAATATTAAAACAGAGGTACTGTATAAATGCAACCATCCACTCGCCAAGAATTAGTTACTTATTGTAAGAGACAACTAGGTGCTCCGGTGCTGGAAGTTAATGTTGCCGATGAACAGATAGATGATATTTTAGACGATTCAATCCAGTACTTCCAAGAGAGACATTTTGATGGTACCATCCAAATGTTCATGAAGTATAAGGTAACTGAAACTGATATTAAAAGAGGAAGAGCAAGAGAAGGTAGGACAGATAATGTTGGAATAGTTACAACAACAGCAACTTCAACTATTGATGGTGGTACTACTAGTTTTAGTTGGACAGAGACTAGTAACTATCTACAAGTTCCTCCATCAGTTATTGGTGTAACGAAAGTAATGCACTTTGATGGGGCTAATACTGTTACTAATAATATGTTCAGTGTTAAATATCAGATGTTCTTGAATGATATTTACTATTGGGGTTCTACTGAAATTTTGACATATGCAATGGTTAAGACGTTCCTTGAGGATCTTGACTTTGCATTAACCACACAGAAACAAATAAGATTTAACCAGAGAATGGATAGGTTATATCTTGATATTGATTGGTCAAGTCTTAGAGCAGATGATTTTATAATAATGGAGTGTTATAGATCATTACATCCAGATGATTATGCAAGAGTCTGGAATGATTCATTCTTAAAGAGATATGCTACTGCTAAAATTAAAAAGCAGTGGGGACAAAATTTACTCAAATTCCAAGGGGTTAAACTACCTGGTGGGGTCGAATTAAATGGTAGACAAATCTATGATGATGCAGAAAAGGAACTAGAAGTCATCAGAGAACAAATGTCTAACACTTATGAACTTCCACCATTAGATATGATAGGTTAAGATTATGGTACTTAACCCGTATTTTCAACAAGGTTCAAAGAGTGAACAAAGTTTAGTTCAATCGCTCATTAATGAGCAGTTGAAAATTTATGGTGTTGATGTACATTATATGCCTAGGAAGTATGTTACTTCTGATTCGGTATTAAGAGAAGTAACTGCATCATCTTTTGAGGATGCATATCCTATAGAAGCATATGTTGATAATTTTGATGGGTATGGAGATAATCCTACACTGTTAACAAAGTTTGGTATTGAAGCAACAAACGAGGTAACTTTAATTATTTCTAAGGAGAGGTTTGAGACTTATATTTCTCCTTTGATGAAGAATGAGTCAAATATAAAACTTTCAACTAGACCAAAAGAAGGGGATTTAATATATTTCCCATTAGGAGACCGTCTATTTGAAATCAAGTATGTAGAGCACGAGAAACCATTCTATCAACTCAAAAATACTTATGTATATGAACTTCGTTGTGAACTCTTCCGTTACGAAGATGAAGTTATTGATACTGGTGTTGATGAAATTGATGATACTTTAGAGGCTACAGAAGGTGTAGATGGTGAAGATTATGTAGTTGGAACCACTCAGAAACTTACTCTCGTTGGAGACGCAGAGCAAGCAACTGCTGTTACTACACAGGTACATGGTGGTATTCAGTTCATTGATATAACCAATAGAGGTAATAGTTATAGATTTGCTCCAAGAGTTGCAATTTCATCTGCTCCTGCAGGTGGAGTAACTGGTGTAGGTACTGCATATCTTCTTGGAGGAATCGTTGTATGTTCAGGTGCTGCTGACTTTACAAGTAATAAGAGTGTTGTACAGAATGCTTATCTAGTCAATCCAGGATCTGGATATACTAGTGGGCCTGCAATTAATTTCATTGCTAATGGAGATGATGGAGTAGGTGCCGCTGCTACATCAGTAATGGCAAATGGTACTATTGGTATTGTTACTGTTACAGGTGGTGGTTCTGGATATACTACATCACCAACCATTACATTTACAGGTCTCTCAACGGTCTCTGCTGCCGCTACAGCGGTCGTAAGTACTGCTGGTACTATATCTGCTATTCACATCACTAATGCTGGTGCTGGTTATACTACACCACCTACAATTACAATTGCTTCTCCAACAGGTACAAGTACTGGAACCTTTGTGTTTAATGAGGTTGTAACTGGAGCAACGAGTGGTGCTACTGCAAGAGTAAGAACTTGGAATTCTGTAACGAGTGAGATTGAGATATCTAGTGTTGAAGGAACATTTGTAAGAGAAGAAGTTCTTACAGGTTCTACATCAGGGGCATCTCGTGTTATAAGGTTAATTGACCTAACTAATTTTGATGATGGATTTGGTGATAATGATATCTTTGAGAGTGCTGCAGATGATATTCTGGACTTCTCTGAAGGTAATCCATTTGGTACACCATAAATAAAATGTCAGGTCTGTAACTATGTTTGAATATTTTTATAACGAAATTTTTAGAAAGACAATTATATCTTTTGGTACGCTTTTTAATGATCTTACCATTAAGCAGACAGATTCTACTGTAAAAGTACCACTTGCATATGGTCCTACTCAAAAGTTTTTAGCTAGATTAGAAGAGTCTCCAGATCTTAGTAAGAGAACGGCAATGACATTACCAAGAATGTCATTTGAGTTTGTTGGACTTAATTATGATTCTTCTAGAAAAGTAACTACAACTCAACAGATTACTGTTAAGGATCCAAATGATGGGACAGTTACTAAAAAAGCATTTATGCCTGTTCCTTATAATATGCAATTTGAGTTAAGCATCATGACCAAGTTAAATGATGATGCATTGCAGATTGTAGAACAGATATTACCATATTTTCAACCATCATATAATCTAACTGTACAGTTGGTTGAAACGATGAAAGAGAAAAGAGATATTCCAATTATCCTAGAAAATGTCACAATGGATGACCAGTATGAAGGTAACTTTACTACTCGTAGAGTTTTACTTTATACAATGAGATTTAGTGCAAAGACATACCTATTCGGTCCTGTTACTACTGCTACGAAGGATATCATCAAGAAGGCAAGTGTCAGATATCTTGCTGGTGGTTCCAAGAGTACAGAGAGAGATGTTACATACTCTGTTACTCCAAGAGCTACTAAGGATTACACTGGTGACGTTCTTACCAACCTCTCAGAGGATATAGATGCAGTAACTACAACTATTAACGTTGTTGATGGCACTAAACTTACTAAATCTACTTACATTGATATTGATGATGAAGAATTGTATGTTAAGTCAATTACTGGTAATAAGATTACTGTTGAGAGAGGTAAGGATGGTAGAACTGCTGCATCACATCTGAATGGAGCACAAATCTTAGCCATTACTGATGCAGATGATGCTCTAATAGAAATGGGTGATGACTTTGGATTTAGTGGAGAATACACTTCTGGATTATGAAAATGACTAACTTAGATGATACTTTTAATGTGGAGTCAACCATTGTTCCTTCTGAGAAGGTTGGAATTACACCAGAACAGAAACCAGATAGATTCACTAAAGATGATATTGAAAAAGACTACGAATATACAAGAGGTAATCTTTACAGTATTATAGAGAAGGGACAAGAAGCAATTAATGGTATTCTTGAACTTGCTCAAGAGAGTGAGATGCCTAGAGCATATGAAGTTGCTGGTCAGTTAATTAAGAGTGTTTCTGATGCAACTGACAAGTTAATGGATTTGCAGAAGAAGTTAAAAGATGTAGAAGAAGAAACAAAGGTCAAAGGGCCTTCTACTGTTAATAATGCACTGTTTGTTGGTTCAACTGCAGAACTTCAAAAACTATTAAAAAACGGACTACCGAAAGATTCTAAATAACTTTGGGAGAGGAATCCCAAAGTACTTTCAGTATCCATAAAATGTCGGACCAGTTACCGTCGATAGATAATTTACCAGAGAGTGAATTACCCTCAGTCGATGATTTTATAAAAGATGAACAGAAATTACCTTCGGTACAAGATTTTATAGAAAATCCCGACGAGAGTGATGAAATAGAAGCAGAAAAATTAGAAGAAGGAAATAAGTGTGGTGAAGGAGAATATTTTTGTAATGATGAACAAAAATGTAAGCCTATTCCTAAAGGACATAAAGTTCTAGAAGATGGAGAACTAGTTAAGGAAGAGGCAGACCTTACAGAAATATTACGTTTAATTAATAACGTCAGAAAGGATATCCCTGATATTCCTGAGATTAAGTATTACGACGAAGAATTAAAGCAATTATCTGAGCAAGTTGAACAGGTTAGGGATAGTATTCCTGAAATACCAGAACCTCCAGAAATACCTGAAATAAAGTATTACGATGATGAGATTGCTTCCTTAAGAGAAGAAATAAATCAGAATGCTGCTGATATACCAGAAATAAAATATTATGATGAACAAGTAAATGACCTTGAGGAGAAGATTAAGGTCATTAAGGAAGATATTGTAAATCTTCCTGAACCAAAATATTATGAGGTAGATTTAGAATCTCTTAAAGAAGACATTCTTGCAGTAAAAGAATCTATACCTGTATTTCCAAAGTGGGTTAATGAGGTTAACCAAGTTCCAGATTTCTCTTGGATTGGTAAGACATTTGGTGTAATTGATGATGACTTTAGTAAGGTTAATGACCACATCAATGACCTTAAAGATAAGTTTAATGATGATCTTCTTCACTTAACAGAAGACCTTGACAAGAAGAATTTTGAGAAAAAGGTTGAAATTAATGAAGTTAATAAGAATTTAAAAGAAACAAAAGATAAGATATACAAAGAGTTAAGAGAAGCTGCACTATCAATCCATGATGCTAAACATGGTTATAAAAATGATGATAGATTATTAAAGAAGGATATACTTGGTAAATTAAATGTATTAAAGCAAAGAGTTGAAGAAGAAGTTAAGGAATTCAATAGAAAGAATACCGAAGCAAAGGATATCTTTGATGGATACTTTACTGCTTTGACAGAAGAGATTGAGAACCTACCAAAGGTCAAATATTATGATGAAGATATTAAGAAAGTTAGGGAAGAGTTTAATGTAGGTTTATCTTCTCTTAAGATTCTTGTTGAAGAGATTAAAGGTAAGCAGGAAGTCTTAAAAGAGGAAGTTAATAGCCGTCCTATTCAACCAGACCCTGAAGAGAGTAATGTTGATCCTCTTACACCAACTAATCAAAACTTTGCAACTCATGAAGATTTAGCAAAGCATTATAGGTTATTTGTTAATAGAGTTCAGCAGCAATTATATACTATCGGTGGCGGTGGTGCAGGGTTTATTAAAGACCTTGATGACGTATCATTTGATAATGATTCAGGAACTAATAAGTTACTTATCTACAACGGTTCTGGATGGGTTGGTATTGCAAGTACTGCTTTAGTTGGTTCTGCAGAGACTTTAGATAAGACATTAAAAGCAGGTAATGTAACTGGCGTTGGAATGAGTGTCGGTGTTATTACTGCTACTAGTGGATATTTTAGTGGTATTTTAACTGCTGCTCAACTTAACTATGATGTTGTAACTGATATCTATTCTACTGGTATTGTTACAGCAACCAAAGGAATACAACAGACAGGTAATGAAGGTTTACATGTAACTGCTGGTGTATCTACATTTGTTGGATTAACATCTTGTTTAGCAGGTCTTCATGTAAGAGCAGGTTCTGCAAATACAGCATTAATTGTTGAAGGTCATGGCCGCATAACAGGTATTCTAACGATTGGTACTGGTAGTATTACTCTAGATGCTGCTAATAATAAAGTAAAAGTTGGTACAGGAATTACATTAAATGCTGCTGCAGGTACGATTGAAGTATATAACACAACAACAGAAAAAGTCAGTACAGTTGTAAACCCAAGTGGAGAAGCAAATTATACTGGTATTGTTACTGCAACAGGTGGTCTTCATGTAGGTACTGCTGCAACCATATATGCCAATGGTAATATCAGTTGTGGTATTCTTACAGCAACGAATTTCATTGGAGATGGTAGTGGTTTAACAGGTGTTGCTAATACTGATAATGTAGTTTCTACAACTCTTAGTGTATCTGGTGTTGTTACTGCAATTGGTGGACTTTATGTTGGTACTGCAGCAAGTATCTATTCTAATGGTAATGTAACCTGTGGTATTGTAACTGCAACCAAATACTATGGTGATGGTTCTAGTCTTTCTAATGTAACCAGCACAACTATAAACAATAATGCAAATAATAGATTAATAACTGGTTCAGGCACTGCTAATACATTAGAAGGAGAATCAACCTTAACATATGACGGTGCTGCATTATCAGTCAGCACTGGTGCTACTGTATATACTA
>VTLG01009577.1_pt1 | contig 26583 bp, 40 predicted proteins | sample 4694571 | NCBI WGS metagenome assembly VTLG01 (sample SAMN12604809, study PRJNA352737) | marine metagenome | biome: ENVO:00000447; feature: ENVO:00000209|ENVO:00000569|ENVO:01000036; material: ENVO:00002151; isolation source: viral sequences binned using virsorter ...
AACCTTATGTGATATAGATGGATATATTCCATTCACACTACAAAGAGACCCTTACGGGTCTCTTTTTTTTATGCTATAATATAGGAGTTGGGAAGGGCACTGTCAATAAGCCCCTCCTTAAGTGAGACCCACAGTAAGTGGGATAATCCAACTGCGGTAGTCCCCTTTGGTAGTTTCAGGACTGGCGGCGATAGGAAACTACCATCTCTATTGTCTAAATATAGGTAGGAGACCTGCTTTCTACCATGGCATTTTATATAAAAGATAAGAATGGAAATTATAGACAATCTAATGGAGCGTGGGGATTGAAGGTAATCCCCTTTGCGGGAGCTGCAGAGGAATTTAACACTTCGACAGCAGCACAAACTGCCCTTAATCAATTTTCACGGATGTCTCTGGCGGCGACTGGTGCTACAGTAGTGGAGGAATAAAAAATGTTCTGTAAGAGTAAGATGAGTCGAAAAGACCGTCAACAATGGAAACTTAAAATGTATTCTCGGTGGGAAGATGCATTTGAAGAAAGACTTGCTGGGGTTAAAGCAGCGAAAGCAAAACTAGAAGAGCAAATCAAAAGAGATGCTACTGATAGATTGCATGATGATATACGTGGGAATAACGAATGACAACTTCAACTAGAAAGCCACCTGCTGAAAGACCAGGAACACCTCTTGATAATAGAAATTTTCTATCGCCAACCGGTTTTAAATTTGGATTAAAAAGAAGTCCAGGTGTTGCTTTCTTTTGCAATCAAGCAAATATTCCATCATTAGATTTGGGAGTAGCAGAACAACCAAGTTATCTTAAGGATATTCCCATTCCTGGTGATAAGATGCAATTTGGTGATTTAAATTTAAGATTTTTAGTTGATGAAGATCTTGTTAATTTTATGGAAATCCAAAACTGGATGAGAGGATTAGGTTTCCCAGAAAGTCTTGCAGAATTTAATGACTTAAAGAATGAAGCAATTTTAGGTCCTATGGGAAAGTCCACTGAGGATGTTTATTCAGATGGAACACTTCAAATTTTAAGTAGCAATTTAATCCCCAAGTTTCAGGTAGTATTCAATGATCTCTTCCCTTATTCTCTTTCAACTGTCACTTTCGATGCAACTGATACAGATATCGAGTACTTTACAGCAGACGTAGGTTTCAAGTATACTCTATACCAGATAACAGATTTAAGTAATAACCCTTTATGATATGAGTATTGATCTTGAAGCAATTCAAGAGATGTGGGAGAAAGATTCAAAAATAGATCGTGATAATCTACATGAGGAGTCATTAAATATCCCCTCTCTACATGCAAAATATTTTGAATTATATAATACTATATTCCTTTTAAGAAAGAAAGCAGAACAACAAAGGAAGAATATCCGTCATGAACGGTATGAGTATTTTAGTGGGAAATCAGATCCGGAAGTATATGTAGAAAATCCTTTTCCTAAGAAGATAAGAGATAAAGATACTATGCAGAAGTATTTGGATGCTGATGAAAAGTTATCTAATACTTCTTTAAAGATAGATTACTATGATACAATGCTTACATATATTGAAAGTATTCTTAAAGTGGTGCAGAATAGAACATACCAAATAAAGAATGCAATTGAGTTTATGAGATTCCAGTCAGGGTTAGGATAATGGTAATGAGTCCAAGAAGACCTCCTAATTTAGGATGGATCGAAACAAAGTTAGATCAGAAGCATATAGATTATTTGTGGGAAAGAATTAAAGAACGCAAAACAGAAACTTTTAAACATTCTTTAGCAGGGAATATAACTGGGAGTTATGAAATTGAAGATAAAGATGATTACTTTTTTAAAGAAGTATTAAAGGAACAAGTTGATGCTTTTTATATGATGAATGGATCTTCCCATCCCGTTCAGAATTATATCATGGGAGAATTTGAATTTTGGTTACAGAGTTTATGGGTTAATTATCAGAATCAAGGGGAGTTTAATCCTTTTCATAATCATGGTGGAGTATATTCATTTGCTATATGGATGACCATTCCCACTAACTGGGAGGATCAATGTAAGTTACCCTTTTTAGATGGAATGCAAAAGCATGAAAAGAAAGTATCTAATTTTGAATTTGAGTATACTGACTTGTTAGGTAATATAAAGACTTATGGATATCATTTAAATAAAGATATGGAAGGGTATATGTTGTTTTTCCCTGCTCAATTAAAACATGCAGTATATCCTTTTTATGAATGCGATGAACCTCGTATTTCTATCGCAGGAAATCTTTGGTATAGAGAAAGGCAATAAATACCCATAGATGCATGGGTTAAGTGATTGATACTTCAGCCAATGTTGTAATTTCTAAGGCGAATGAAGTCTTTTTAAGGATCGACTCTGAACCTCATATCCAATACGAATTAAGAGACCACTTCACTTTTGAAGTTGAGGGTGCAAAGTTTATGCCTCAATATCGAAAGAGAAATTGGAATGGAGAAATACACTTATTTGATATGAGAAATAAACGGATCTATGTGGGTCTGTTAGATAGAATTGTGTCTTTTTGCGAGAGGCATGATTATACTTATAAGTTTGAGGATAATGAATATTATGGTACTCCCTTTGAGGTAAATGAGGGAATATCATATGAAGGTGTTAAAGATTATATGAAGTCTATATGTTCTTACTCCCCTCGAGAGTATCAAATTCAGGGAGTATACGATGCATTAAGACATAATAGAAAATTGTTGATATCACCCACTGCCTCAGGCAAATCTTTGATGATTTACGCTCTAGTGAGATATTATGTAGCGAAAGAACAAAAAATTCTCTTAGTTGTGCCGACGACATCTCTTGTAGAGCAGATGTATAAAGACTTTGAAGACTATGGTTGGGAGGCTGAGTCATATTGTCATCGTATATATGGAGGTAAAGAAAGAACTAATGAATATCCGGTTACTATTACAACCTGGCAATCTGTTTATAAATTAGAAAGAAAGTTTTTTGTAGATTATGATGTAGTTATTGGTGATGAAGCTCACTTATTTAAAAGTAAGTCACTAGTATCTATAATGACAAAATTAGAACATGCTAAGTATCGATATGGATTTACCGGTACCCTAGATGGCACTCAAACTCATAAGTGGGTACTAGAAGGATTATTTGGACCCTCGTATAAGATTACTAATACGAAAGAGTTGCAGGACGCAGGACATCTTTCTAGATTGGATATTCAATGTTTAGTATTAAGTCATGGTCCTCAAAAGTTTGAAACTTATCAAGATGAAATTCAATATCTTATTGAACATGAACAAAGAAATAATTTTATAAAAAATTTGACTTTGGATTTAAAAGGTAATACCTTAGTTTTATTTTCTAGGGTAGAAGCACACGGTCAGGTCTTATACGATTTAATAAATACTAATAAGCGAGATGATCATACAGTATTTTTTGTACACGGTGGGGTTGATGCTGAAGAAAGAGAATTAGTTAGGGAAATTACGGAGAAAGAAAAAAATGCAATCATCGTTGCGTCTTATGGCACTTTCTCTACTGGTATTAATATTAAGCGGTTGCACAACGTCATTTTTGCGTCGCCTAGCAAGTCCCGCATTAGAAACCTTCAGTCAATCGGTAGAGTACTCAGAAAAGGTAAAGATAAAGTAAAAGCCATTCTTTATGATATCGCTGACGACTGCACTAAAAACTCTCGACGTAATTATACATTAAATCATTTCATTGAACGAATCAAAATTTACAACGAAGAAAATTTTAATTATGAGATAATCTCAATACAATTAAGGAAGTAGAATATGGAAGAGGACTTTTACGGAACAATAAAATTTAAAAATGGTGAAGAAATATTTGCTAAGGTAGCGGCATCTGAAGAAGAAGATCGCACCATGCTAATTCTTCATAATCCTATCCTCATAACAGAAATTAAAGGGAAAAGAGGAATAGTAGGATATAAAGTAGAACCTTGGTTAAAGACTACTAAAGAAGATATGTTTATTATTAATATGTCTGATGTTCTTACTTTGTCTGAATCTTCTGATGTTGAAATGATAATGATGCATCAAAGATATTTAAGAGACTCTCAGTATGATGAAGAGAATAGATCTAAAATAAATCGTAAAATGGGATATATTGGAAACGTTCATGATGCTAAGGAATTATTAGAAAAACTTTATAAACTTAATAAACCAAAGAAACCTAATAGCTAAGCCTTTTCCAGAAACGCCACAGAGTTATTCTACTCGGTTTTTGAAACTTGTCAACTAGTAGTATAAATGTTATACTATCTACATACTAGTGATAATGACTTATGGCGATACAACCAGGTAAGACTATGGCTAGAAGAAAAAGTAGGTCTGAACACTATGTTAATAATAAAGAGTTTCTTGCTGCGTTGATTAAGTATCGAGAGGATAAAGAGATTGCTTTATTACAAGATAAGCCTAAGCCGGTTATTCCTAGGTATATTGGTGAGTGTTTTTTAAAGATTGCTAATCATCTTTCATTTAAACCAAACTTTGTTAACTACATGTTCAAGGAGGACATGATCTCTGATGGAATCGAAAATTGCGTTCAGTACATACATAATTTTAATCCTGAGAAATCCCAAAATCCTTTTGCTTACTTTACGCAGATTATACATTATGCGTTTCTCCGCAGAATACAGAGAGAAAAACGTCAGTTAGAAATTAAGAATAAGATTATTGAGAAGTCTGGTTATCAGGAAGTTTTTGATGATAATAATACCATTGACGGATCTAATTATTCAGATTATAATCAAATTAAGGATAACGTTCATTCCAAATTGCGTGGTTAATGAAGATTACTAAGCAGATTATCGAGGATATTGAGAAAGCCCTTGATACAAGAAAGAAGGATGGAACACCAATCTGGGATGATGGTGATAAGATTCGTGTGAATGTTGCTGGTACATTCGTTGCAGATAAGTTCATTACTATAACCAATGAGACTAAGAATCCATTTAAAGGATCTATAGCAAATAGTAATGCCAAATGAAGATAGCAATTATTACAGATCAGCATTTTGGGGCTAGAAAGAATTCTCAACTTTTTCATGACTATTTTTTGAAGTTTTATAATAATGTATTTTTTCCTTTTTTAGAGAAGGAAGGAATTACTACGGTTGTTGATATGGGAGATACTTTTGACAATCGCACAGGGATTAATTTTAACGCATTAGCATGGGCAAAGGATAATTATTATGATCGTCTTAAAGAGTTGGGATGTACTGTTCATACCATTGTTGGTAATCATACAGCATATTATAAAAATACCAATGATATCAATGCAGTAGATTTATTATTGAGAGAATATGATAATGTAAAAATATATGCAGAAACAGAAGAAGTTAGACTAGGAGATACAAAAGTTCTTTTTGTTCCTTGGATCAATAAGGAGAATGAAGATACTACTTTTAAAAAAATTAAAAGTTCTCAATGTCCTGTTGTGATGGGACATTTAGAATTAAATGGATTTAAGGCAACTCAAGGACATATGATGGAGCATGGAATGGCAACCACTCCATTTGATAGGTTTGAGAAGGTATATTCAGGTCATTACCATTGTAGATCTGTTCAAGAACCTATTCATTACTTAGGGAATCCTTATGAGATGTTCTGGGGTGATGTAAATGATGAAGAAAGGGGATTTCATATATGGGATACAGAGACTTTTGAACATACTCCTATTAATAATCCTTATAGACTTCATCATATAATCTATTATGAGGATACTCCTCATCAAACTTTTGATGCTAGAGAGTATGAAAATAAAATTGTAAAAGTTATTGTTCGGCAGAAATCTGATATTACTCAGTTTGAAAAATTTATTGATAAATTATATGCAGCTAATGTAGCAGAACTTAAAGTAGTAGAAAATTTTGCGATTCAAGAAGCAGAAGAATTTGAAGCATTTGAATCGGAAGATACTATTTCAGTTCTCAATAGATATATTGAGGAGGCTGAAATCAAGCTTGACAAATCCAGAGTACAGAAAGTTCTTCAGGAAATATATCAAGAAGCATGTGAAATGGTGTGATGTATATTCTTACAGTGAATGGAAAAGAAAATGATGGAGCCTATTCTGTTCAGGATGATGAGGGGGAACATATTTTATATCTTTTTGAGCAGGAAGATGATGCCTTGAGATATGCTATGATGTTAGAGGATGAAGGGAGTCCAGAAATGCATGTAATTGAAGTTGAAGATGAGGTCATGATTAAAACATGTCAAATTCATGATTATAACTATGCAGTTATTACTCCAAATGACATTGTAATACCACCCAATTCTGGACATGATATTATTTGAAAATATACGATGGAAGAATTTCCTTAGTACAGGAAATCAATATATTGAAATAAATTTTCAAACTGCTGGTGAATCTAGATTTGCTAAAAATTCTACTACTTTAATAGTAGGAGCAAATGGTGCTGGTAAGAGTACTGTATTGGATGCATTAACCTTTAGTCTTTTTAGCAAGCCATTTCGTAAGATTAATAAACCTCAATTAGTTAATGTAGTTAATGAAAAGGATTGTAGAGTGGAGGTTGAGTTTTCTATTGGAACAACTCAATGGAAAGTAGTACGAGGAATAAAACCAAATATATTTGAGATTTGGAGAGATGGGAATTTATTAGATCAATCATCTCATTCAGCAGATCAACAAAAGTGGTTAGAATTGAATGTTCTTAAGATGAACTATAAGTCCTTTACTCAGATTGTAATTTTGGGTAGCAGTGCTTTTGTTCCTTTTATGCAATTGACTGCTTCTCATAGGAGAGAGGTGATTGAGGATTTATTAGATATTAAGATTTTTTCTTCGATGAATAATTTGATAAAAGATAAGATTAGACTTTTAAGAGAAGAAATAAAGACATTTAAATTGAAGAAAGAATCTCTTACTGATAAGGTGGAGATGCAACAGAACTTTATTGAAGAGGTGGAAGAGCAAGGTAAAGGAAGAATAAGTGAGGATAATGATAAGATTAAGGTGTTGCAAGTTGAAGTTGATACTCATATGGAACAGAATGAGTTAACAGATGCTAACATTACTGAACTTGTAAAAAAGCAAGAAGAAGTAACAGGTGCTACAGAAAAATTACGTGAATTTGGGACTTTAAAAGGTAAGATATCTAATAAGGTATCAACCATTACTAGGGAGCATAAGTTCTTCTCTGATAATGTAACGTGTCCTACATGTACACAATCTATAGACGAAGAGTTCAGAATAAATAAGATTGAAGACGCTCAAAATAAAGCAAAAGAGTTGCAATCTGGTTATAAAGAACTGGAAGAGGCAATTAAAAACGAGGAAAAGAGAGAGCGTCACTTTACCCACTTATCTAAGGAGATTACTACACTAACGCATGGCATTTCTAAAAACAATACAAAAATTTCTGGCTGTCAACGACAAATCAGAGATCTGGAATCGGAAATTCAGAGACTTACCGATCAACTTGCAAACAGAAATACTGAGCATGACAAGTTAGCAACCTTCAAGGACAAATTAAAAACTACATACGACGAATTATCTTCACGGAAGGACACCATTAGCTATTACGATTTTGCGTATAGCTTACTTAGAGACGGTGGAGTTAAGTCCAAAATCATAAAGAAGTATCTACCACTGATAAATCAGCAAGTCAATCGATATCTTCAAAAGATGGACTTTTATATCAACTTCACACTTGATGAGGAATTCAACGAAACCGTTCAGTCCCCAATACATGAGGATTTTTCTTATGCTTCCTTTTCGGAAGGTGAAAAAATGAGGATCGATCTAGCACTCTTGTTTACCTGGAGAGAGGTTGCTAGAATGAAGAACTCTGTAAATACCAATCTTCTTATAATGGATGAGGTGTTTGATAGTTCCTTGGATGGTATGGGAACAGAAGAATTCTTAAAGATTATAAGATTTGTAATTAAGGACACTAATATCTTTGTCATATCCCATAAACCTGATATGCACGATAAGTTTGAAAGTATGGTAAGATTTGAGAAAGTGAAAGGGTTTAGTAGGATGGCAGAAGGGTGAAGATTATAAATGAAGCTCTCAATGAAGAATTATTTCAGAAATGTAAGGAAGAATTAAAAAGTAAATTTAGTGAGAGGTGTTGGTCTTCTAGTCTTGTAAGTTGGCAACCAGAATTAAAACAAGGAATAACTGGAAGTTGTATGCTTGCTAATGTTTCTGATGAATTAAGTGAACTGATACATGAAGAGATAAAATCATATTTACCAGAGCATGAATTGATAAGATGTAATTTTCATTTGTGGCAACCCTTATCTGGTATTGCCGAACATAATGATGGTCATCGTAAATTTGGGGGAACCATATATTTAAATGAGGAATGGCTTCCTAATGCAGGTGGTTGGTTTATATGGGAAGATAAAGAAACTAAGCAGAGTGGAGTATATAAAGCTCTTGTACCTACCAGAAATATGATGGTTCTTAATGATAATCATGAGAATCATTGGGTGACTTCTATAGCGTCTACTCCACCAGATAATAGGTGTAGCATCCAAATATGGTGTTTTGACAAGCATGGTATGATAGATACTATAGACCAGGATAAGACCCATGAAAGTTCCAAATTGGATCCATCACTCCCGAAAGGAGAAAAAACGAAAACTTAAACCACAAGCATTGCGTCAAGCAAAAGTTAGGAGACAAGCACTTAAGAGGAAATACCTCAAGGGTGCTTTTTTTAATTGTCTAAATAATATAGTTTTGTCAAGAAATAAGATGACCTCACTGATTGATCCAAGAAAATATACGGATGCACTTGACCTATTAAGGTCATTTTTTTTGTCTAAGAATTTCCTTGAAGTCCACACCCAGAATCGTTTAAGTATTCTTGCTGCATGTGAAGACCCAGAGACAGTAGCAACCTATAACTATGGTGGTAATATTTGGCCACTACCACAAACAGGTCAAATGTGGTTAGAACACGAACTCCTTTCCAATCCTTCAGAAGAAGGATTTTTTTGTGTCTCAACTTCATATAGGGCAGAACCTAATCCTGTCCCAGGTAGACATGAAACTATCTTTCCCATGTTTGAGTTTGAGATGAAGGGAGGTGTTAAAGAACTCCAGGATATGGAATGGGAATTGTGTGAATGGTTAGGAGTACCATTAGATAAATCTAATATCAAGACCTATGGTGAATGGGGTGACAAGTTTAATACAAAAGAACTTGACCATGACCATGAGAAGTCGATTCGTAGAGGTATGATTACTGATTTCCCTGAGTGGACCTCACCATTCTGGAATATGGCACGTAATGATGATGGTACCAGTAAGAAGATTGATGTGATTCTTGGTGGTATGGAAACCATAGGTAGTGCAGAACGTTCCATTGATAAGGAACAGATGCGAGACACGTTCTATACTATCTCTGATGGTCAGTATGCTCAGCTTATTATCGATCTATTCGGTAGAAGTAGAGTAGAGAAGGAACTAGAAGACTTCTTGTCCTTTGATTTCTTCCCTAGAAGTGGTGGTGGAATTGGAGTCACTCGTCTTATATCAGCCCTGCAATAGGGCTTCAATGCAACCTGGTGAAATTGGTAAACACAGGCGTCTGTTTCACGCCCGATCAATCATTAACGTGGTAGGTCTTCTTGGTTCGAGTCCAAGGGTTGCAGTTTAAAAACAATATTTAGGTATAAGGATGAAACAAGAACCAAAACCTGTTAAATCATTTAATGGTATTAGTGTCTACTTATTACGTGGTGCATTAGGTCCACATTATATGAAAGATTGGACTAAAGAACAAATAAAAGAGTATGAAGATTGGGTAGGTATAAACTCGTAGGCATTTATTTTTGTAAAACCGACCTGCTTTTGTGTTGATCCTCTGACTAAATACTAATAGACTTGAGGACAACAAGATGTAACCAGACCATTTGGTTATGGTGTTAAAGTTAAACAATGGAGGTCATCAATGCACAATCTAGTATCCTATAATCAATTAGCCGGTTGGAAAACCAACGTACACGAAATAGAAGACCAACAAGAATCGGCTATGAATGATTATTTTCAGTGCCTCACCGAGTGTGATGACAATGCGAATGTCTGTCGTAGAATCTGTAAGGAGGTTCTGATCTAACAACTAGTCCAATTAAATATCTGTCACAACGTCCTCCTCAGTGGGGACGTTTTTTTGTATACTAGGTTCATACGAAACAAAAGTATGGCAGTTCAGCAGGAAATCAAGTCCCAACTAGCTAAGTTGCTTGCCACTGAGGATATTGTGGTGGAGCACAAGCATGTTGACCAGGCTCAGTTTAATGTGCAGAGTCGGGTATTGATCCTTCCTCTTTGGGAAAAGGCAAGTAATGACGTATATGATATGCTTGTAGGTCATGAGGTAGGACACGCACTCTTTACCCCTGATGTAGACCCTCCAAGGGACATTCCTTTCCAGTTTGTTAATGTGGTAGAGGATGCACGGATTGAGAAGTTAATGAAGCGTAAATATCTTGGGATTGCAAAAAGTTTCTATCGGGGATATAATGAATTATATAATGAGGATTACTTTGAGGTAGATGGTCAAAATATTTCTTCTTTTAATCTTGCTGATAGGGCTAATCTACATTTCAAGGTGGGTTCGTTCCTTGATATACCTTTTTCAACTCCTGAAACGGAGATTATCAATTTAATTAAAAATGCCGAGACCTTTACTGACACCATCGCAGCAGCAGAAGCGTTATATAATTTCTGTAAGCAGGAGCAGGAAAAAGAAGAGTCTCAGTCTAAAAAGGATCAAGCTAAACAGGATGCTCTCATGGATATTGAAGGGAGTGGGGATAGTGACATTGGTAGCACTAGCGATGATAATTCTTCCCTTCCTGACACTGATAGCAATGCTCCTGTGGAAGATAGGGTCGATAATACTGATAGTGATATTAGGGTGGATGATTCTGATATTACTGTAGAAACAGCAGAAACATTAAGTGGTAGAATTAAAGATCTTAGTAGTGAAGCAACCGTTGAGAATGTTTATGTGGAAGTTCCCACATTAAAGCTAGACAAAATTATAATAAACAATAAAATAATACATGAAGAGGTTGATATTCATTTTAATCAATCTTCCAGGGAGTATGCTGAAGCACGTTCAAAACATGTAGATGAAATTCCTGCAGATTTGGAGCATTTGTATCCTGTTAATCCTTTTTCACCAGCAGATTTAGAATTTAATAAGTTCAAGAAAGATGCACAGAAAGAAGTCAGCTACCTTGTCAAGGAATTTGAGTGTCGGAAATCAGCTAGTGCTTATGCTCGTAGTGCTACAAGTCGCACTGGGGTTCTCGATACAGAGAAGCTTTCGTCATATAGATTCAGTGAAGATCTTTTTAAGCGAGTTACTGTCCTTCCTGATGGGAAGAACCACGGATTAGTTTTTGTATTGGACTGGTCAGGTTCTATGCAGTATGTTCTTCAAGATACCTTGAAGCAATTGTATAATTTAATGTGGTTCTGTAAGAAAGTTCAGATTCCTTTTGAGGTATATGCGTTTACACAAGAATGGAATAGAAGAATTGATAGTGTTTTAAAACCTCAATATGAAAAGAAAGAGGGTGTATTGATTATAGATGATTATTTTAGTTTATTGAATATTTTTACAAGTAAAGTAAATGGTAAAACATTAGAGCATCAGATGTTAAACATGTGGAGAACTGCTTATTGTTTTGCCAATCGTACTTTTTATAATTCATATTCAAGATTAAATCTGTCAGGAACTCCTTTGAATGAATCTCTAATTGCTTTACATCAGATTCTTCCAAAATTTAAGAAGGAGAATAATGTGGAGAAGGTGCAGTGTATTGTATTATCAGATGGGGAAGGTTCTCAATTACCTTATAATACACTGGTAAAACGTCATTGGGAGAGTGTAGAATATCTTGGTGCTCGTAATTGTCATGGTGATCGTTCATTCTTGAGAGATCGTAAATTAGGTAAGACATATAAATTGAATTATGCATATCATCAGTTTTCTGATGCTCTTTTGAATAATCTTCAGGATAGGTTCCCTTCTACTAATTTTATTGGGATTCGTGTTCTTGCTAATCGTGATGCAAAATATTTCATTCGTCTTTATCATGGAGAAAATGAAAGGTTGATGAGTGAGTGGAGAAAGAATAAGAGTGTTACTATTACAAATTCTGGATATAATGCATACTTTGCTTTATCTTCTACTATACTCTCTCAAGATGCAGAGTTTGATGTGGATGATGATGCAACCAAAGCACAAATTAAAAGAGCATTTGTTAAGTCTCTTAAGACTAAAAAACTAAATAAAAAAGTCCTTGGAGAGTTTATTGAATTAGTGGCATGACTGAAAAACCTTATGATGATTCTAATTGGAGAGAAGAGTATAAAGGGTATACTTCTAGCAAGTATGAGTTAGATCTTCTTGAGAATGGACCCAAGAGTCTTGCCCAGTCTTGGATGATGGGTGCATTGCATAATAAATGGAAAAAGATGAAAGGTTATAAAGATCCTGAACCACCTGATTGTTCATCTTCTATGCAGGAGTGGGAACAGAGTATTAAGAAATATCAATAATTGCTTACATGGGGTTCTAATGACCCCTTTTTCACCTATAATAAGAACATTGAAAAGCACTACACTATGTTTGAGATCAAAATGACTCGTGAAGAAATCATTGAGGGTCTGAAATCCAACTTTGGCACTGAGTTTACTGCTGCTGATGTGAAAGGATTTTGTGCAATGAATGACATTGCCTATCAGACTGTTACTAAAAAGATTGAGCAATATAAAGTTGGTCGAGGTAAATGGAACCTTGAAGTTACTGTAAAAGCAGTTGAGAATATTGAGAAGTCCTTTAGTGCTCCTGCTGTAGAACCTCAAGTCCAACAAAATTTAGTCCCTCAAACAGATGACACATTCGTCAAGTTCGGTCCTTTTAACGACCTTAAAAAGATTATTCATTCTAAGCTGTTTTATCCTACTTTCATTACAGGTCTTTCTGGTAATGGAAAAACTTTTGGAGTAGAGCAAGCGTGTGCTCAACTCAAAAGAGAACTTATTCGTGTAAACATTACTATCGAAACAGATGAAGATGATCTCATTGGTGGCTTCCGCCTTGTTGACGGTGCCACCGTCTGGCACAACGGTCCAGTTATTGAAGCTCTCCAGCGAGGGGCTATCTTGCTCCTTGACGAAATCGACCTTGCCTCAAACAAGATACTCTGCCTCCAACCAATCCTTGAAGGTAAGGGAATTTTCCTTAAAAAGATTGGAAGATTCATCGAACCAACAGCAGGGTTCAACGTCATCGCCACCGCAAATACTAAAGGTAAAGGTTCAGACGACGGAAGATTTATTGGAACTAACGTGCTCAACGAAGCCTTCCTTGAAAGATTCCCAGTAACCTTTGAGCAAGAGTATCCACCTATAGCAGTAGAAAAGAGAATCCTTGGTGGAGTTTCTGCTACTCTTGGTGTTACTGATACAGATTTTATTGCTCGTCTTGTAGACTGGGGTGACATTATCCGTAAGACCTTTTATGATGGAGGGATTGAGGAGATAATCAGTACTCGTCGTTTAGTTCATATTGTTCGTGCTTTTAGTATCTTTAAGGATAAAGCAAAAGCCCTTCAAGTATGCATAAATCGTTTTGATGATGAGACAAAACAGGCATTCTTGGAACTATATGATAAGGTAGATGCTGACTTTGAATTGCCTAGTAATGTAGTTGAATTTGCCAAGACGGAGGAGGGATGATATAATATGGCATGGTGGTTAGCTTATGAAGAACTTTATGGAGACATGGACAAGGAGTATCCCATTATGACGGATAAGGTTGAACATTCTGATTCTTATTATGATTATAATCGGAATGATGTGAATTTAGATAACCCCTTTACTGATCCAAAAGATAGGGAAAGGGCAGAGAAAGTAGTTGGAAAATTCCCAAAGCAAGTATGGCCAACACCATTGAAAGATGATTGTTATCCAACATTAGGATCGACTAAGGAAGTTGATGATGTTTATGCTCATCATTTTCCTGGTACAGATACTAAACCAGAACCAAATCTAAAATATAAATCTCAAAAGTATGAAGAAGAGTCTGGTATTAAAGACCTTAAAGATTATATTTCATCAACATATTCTGGACATTATACTTCAGATCAAAATAATACACAGACCTTGGATCTTATTCAGTCTGTAGGTGATGCAGAGTCCTTCTGTCGTTCTAATGCTATCAAGTATCTTGCTCGGTATGATAAGAAAGGACAAGCAAAACGTGATATACTAAAGGCAATGCACTACTGCCTACTGTTATACTATTTCAGTGGACACACAAACAATGAAACTCCGACCCGTGGTTATGAAACTTTCTGAAAAAACTCTTTCACTGCTTAAGAACTTTTCGACTATTAATCAGTCTATTCTTTTTAAGCATGGAAGTAAGCTTCGCACAATCAGTGTGATGAAGAATATTCTTGCTGAAGCAACAGTTGAAGAAGAGTTCCCCAAGGATTTTGGTATCTATGATCTTAATCAATTTCTTAATGGATTGGGACTTTATAACAATCCAGAACTTGATTTTAAGAATGATGGTTATGTTGTAATTAAAGAAGGACGTTCTCGTTCTCAGTACTTTTTTGCTGATCCTGGTTGTATTATTACTCCTCCAGAAAAATCAATTGAACTTCCTGGTGAGGATGTTACTTTTGAATTGAGTACAGATCAATTAGACAAATTACTTAAGGCAGCTGCAATTTATCAACTTGCAGATTTATCTGTGGTTGGTGGAGAAGGTGTGGTCAAGGTTCTAGTTCGTGATAAGAAGAACGATACATCTAATGATTTCTCTATTATTGTTGGAGAAACTGAATCGACATTCTCCTTTAATTTTAAGGTTGAGAATATTAAGATTTTACCTGGAACATATACTGTTGTTTGTTCGCAAAACTTATCTAGATTTACTAATAAGAATCAGGATTTAACATACTTTATTGCATTGGAACCTGACTCTACATATGAGTGATGACTGAAATTCTTCAAGGAAAAGTAAAGACTGTTTATGATGTAGAGTCTGAACCTGAGAAGGTAAAGATTGTATTTCATGATAAAGTCACTGCAGGTAATGGTAAGTTGGTAGAGTACCCTAAAGATAAAGGTGCTACTTGTTGTCTTATATCAGCACTACTTTTTGAGAAGTTAGCAACACATGGTATTAGATCTCATTTCTTACAATTGGATGGACTTAATTCGTTGATATGTAAGAAACTTACTATCATACCTGTAGAAGTGATTGTTAGAAATATTGCTGCAGGTTCTATTGTCAAAACTACTCATCTTAGTGAAGGAACTCTTATTCAACCTCCTATTGTTGAGTTCTTTTTAAAGGATGATAGTAAGAATGATCCATTACTTACACCTGATCGTGTAAGTTTGATGGGAGTTAATACTAAACCTCTTATTGAAAGAGCACTTGATATCAATAATGTATTACAACAACTATTCCTTCTTATGGGAATAGATTTAGTAGATTTTAAATTGGAGTTTGGACACGATGCTCACGGCGATTTATTCTTGGCTGATGAATTATCACCTGACAACATGCGACTCTGGAAAAAGGGTACAAAAGAACGATTCGACAAAGACTTGTTCAGAAAAGACGAAGGTGATATAGTAGAAGCATATAAAACAATTCTCACTCAACTTCGACGATTTGCTTAATTATGCGTGATGAATTTCTTTGGGTTGAGAAATATAGACCCAAAACAATTGAAGATTGTATTCTCCCAGAGAATATAAAGAAAACCTTTAGGGATTTTCTAAATACAGGTGAGGTGCCTAACTTACTTCTTTCTGGTCCTGCTGGATGTGGAAAGACAACAGTTGCTAAGGCACTTTGTGCAGAACTTGGAGTAGATGTTTATGTCATCAACGGATCCGATGAAGGAAGATTCCTCGATACCGTTAGAAATAACGCAAAGAACTTCGCCTCAACAGTATCCTTATCCTCTGATGCCAAACATAAGGTCATCATCATCGACGAGGCAGACAACACCACACCAGATGTACAATTGTTGCTTAGGGCATCCATTGAGGAATTTTCAGGTAATTGCAGATTCATCTTCACCTGTAATTATAAAAATAAAATCATCGAACCGCTCCATTCCAGGTGTGCTGTGGTCGAATTTGGCATACGTGGGAAAGAAAAACAGGAGATTGCGGCTGCTTTCTTCACCAGACTTAACTTTATCCTGGACCAAGAGAGGTGCAGTGCTGACAAGAAAGTTCTCGCAGAACTCATCAATAAGCATTTCCCAGACTGGAGAAGAGTCTTAAATGAATGTCAACGTTATTCTGTTAGTGGTAAGATAGATAGTGGTATTCTAGCGCATTTTAGTGATGTAAAGGTCAATGATCTCATTAAAAATCTCAAGGAAAAGAACTTTCCAGAAGTACGTAAATGGTGTGTCAATAACTTGGACAATGATTCTTCTGTACTTCTGCGTCGCATTTACGATAGTCTTTACGATGCCTTGGTTCCTAGCACCATTCCTTCTGCTGTTCTTATTATTGCTAAGTATCAATACCAAATTGCCTTCGTCGCCGACCAAGAGATAAACTTACTTGCCTGTTTAACTGAAATTATGGTGGAATGTGAGTTTAAGTAATGAAAAGAGTTTTTGTTAATGGAACTTTTGACATTCTCCATAGGGGACATCTTGAGCTTTTAAATTATGCAAAAAGTTTTGGATATGTTATTGTTGGGATTGATACTGATGAATGTATAAAGGAAAAGAAGGGTCCTAGTAGACCTATACACAATCAGGAAGAGAGAAAGTTTCTTCTTGAGAATTTAAGATCAGTCGATGAAGTAATATTTTTTTCTAGTGAACCAGAATTTGAGGAGTTGATAAAGTCACTTAAACCTGATATAATCATAGTAGGTTCTGATTGGAAAGAGAAATCTACCATAAAAACTTATTATGATGGTGAATTAATTTTCTTTGATAGAATGGAAGAATATTCTACAACTAAAACAATTGATAGGTGTCAATTCAAATGAAAAGAAAAATTGATCCAAGTGAATACATGGTTGATGGATGGGATCGAGCAGGTGAAGTTCGTTATGTTAGAGGTTCACGTCATAATAAGATTGGTATGACTATTATGTGGTCTTACTATATACTATTTGCAGCAATGCTTATTCGACTTATATTGGTGGTAAACAAATGATGAGTAAAAAGGACAAATTACGTAAACAAAGACATCAAGTTAAATCTCGATGGTATTATATTTTCTGGGGAACATGTACATTAGCAGTATGTGCTGGTCAGGTTCTTGTTGGAAGTGGTTTCCGTAGAATGGCAGATAGTCTTGATAGGGTATTAGATGCTCCTATAAGAATGGATATTGGTATTCCTCGTCCAAGACATCGTATGGTGATTCCTGAGATGTGGGATCCTGAAGATCCTATGATTATTCGATGAAGACAAAGAAGGCTTTAAAAACTCCACTGAGATACCCTGGTGGTAAATCTAAAGCAATTAAAACTTTAACTCCGTGGTTTCCTCAGATTATATCAGAGTATAGGGAACCCTTTATTGGTGGAGGTTCTATTGCTATTCAGATTACAAAATTGTATCCAAACATTCCAGTTTGGATTAATGACTTGTATGTACCTCTTTATAACTTCTGGGTGCAGTTGAGGGATAGAGGCGAGGAACTCTCTGAGAGGGTCCGAGAAGAGAAGCAGAGGACGTTGGATGCAGGAGAGAAGGATAAAGTAACCGAGAAGGCAAAAGAGTTATTTAATAAGTATAAGGAAGAGATTGATACTTATGATGACTTTGAAAAGGCAGTAGCATTTTTCATTATGAATAAGTGTAGTTATTCTGGTTTAACAGAGAACAGCACTTTTTCTCAAACAGCATCTAATTCTAATTTTTCTCTTGTAGGTGCAGATAAATTAGCAGAGTTTTCTGAGTTAATTAAAGATTGGAAGATTACTAATATTGATTACTCTGAGGTGATGAAGGCTCATGGGTCTCCTCATACATTTGTATTTTTAGATCCTCCTTATGATATTAAGGATTTTTTATATGGGAAGAATCGTGAGATGCATAAATCATTTGACCATAATAGATTTGCGGATGATGTTTATAATTGTATACATAAATTTATGATTACTTATAATGTTAATGATAGACTGCTAGAATTGTATAAGAACTATAATCTAAAGGAGTGGGAGTTGAGATATTCTATGGCACATCGTGGAGATAAAGGAACAAGAGAAAATATTAAAACAGAATTATTGGTGACTAATTATTCTATCACTCCACAAACACCTTTGGAGGCAGTATTGTATTAACTATGACTAAAGAAGAAATCCTTGAGGAGATTGAAGGACTTACTAAAGAATTGGGTGGTAAGTACCTTCATCAAACTGCAATAAACACATCTGGTCAGAGTGTTAAACGTATTATTATAGAGTATGATAATGAAATTGACTGAAGAAGAACTTGAAAAAGAACGATGGATTGATGATGACTATAATGTAGTTAGTCATTATTATTCAGCAAAGAGAATGCATCCTAATATTCCTTTTTATCTACAGGATGAGAATGGTGAAACATTTGAGTTTGGATGGAGTTTAATTTATCAATACACTGCAAATATTTCCCATTATCCTGATTGGTGATGATTGAATTAAAAGACTGGTTAAATTCTATCAATTTCACCAAGGAAAACTTGATGGAAGACCCTGATGCAAAAAGGAATTATGCTCCTTATATTATAAATCGTTGTCTATCAGGTAATCTTGATTGTATAATGTTCGTTAATGAGATGAACATAAATCATCATTTAGATAAAGACCTCCAATATTCTTTTTATCTAAATACTTTGAGGAAAAAGAAGAGATTTTCTCCCTGGCTCCGTAAGGATAAAGTCACGGACCTCGAAATCATTAAACAATACTATGGTTATAGTAACGAAAAAGCATCACAAGCTTTAAAAATCTTATCACCTGAACAAATTAATTTTATTAAACAACGACTTGATATTGGAGGAATGAAATGAGTACTACCGTGGAACCTGAAGTAAATTGGTCCCAGGACCAGATGGTAGAAGTACTTCTAAATGAACCAGATGATTTCTTAAAGGTTAGAGAAACCCTTACAAGAATTGGTGTAGCGTCAAGAAAGGAAAAGAAACTTTACCAAAGTTGTCACATATTGCACAAGCAAGGTAAATATTACATAGTGCATTTTAAGGAGTTATTTGCTCTAGATGGCAAGCACGCTAACCTTACTTCTAATGACGTTCAGCGTCGGAATCGTATTACTCGTCTCTTGGCTGATTGGGGTCTCATAAGTGTTGTAAAGGATGAATCCGTAACTGACATTGCTCCACTCAATCAAATTAAAGTTCTTGCCTATAAGGACAAGGGAGATTGGGCATTGGAAACAAAATATAATATAGGAAAGAAAAAAACTCAGGAAACCGAATAACAAAGTAGGGGATTCAACATCCCCTTTTTTTATGGTCTGTGCTATAAATAGGTATGGATGCCGAAAGGGTCCACAAAACAACAAACTCGCTTTTAAAGGAGCTAACTATCATGGGAAACCTATCAAGGTATAGTGCTGCTGATCTGCCAGAATTAATGGATCGCATCACGAAGAACAGTATTGGACTGGACAGTTATTTGGATCAGTTCTTTAATGTTACTCAACAACAAACTTATCCACCTTATAATTTGGTACAATTAAATAATGTTGAATCGAGACTCGAAATCGCCCTTGCGGGGTTTAAGAAAGATGAAGTATCAGTCTATACGGAGTTTGGAAAATTATATGTGGAAGGCAAAAAAGAAGAATCAAAGGTTGATGGAGAATTTGTCCACAAAGGGTTGGCCCAGCGGCCGTTCACTAGGGTCTGGACAATCTCAGATGATACCGAGGTACGAGCAGTCGAATTCAATGATGGACTCCTGGTGGTACAATTGGGAAAAATAGTTCCTGAGCATCATACTCGAAAAGATTATCTCTAAATATTCAGGGGTGGACAAACCACCCCTTTTTTGTTATAATCTCTATTATTGAGTATGAGGTATGGCAGAACAACAAAAAATTAAATTTACCATCAGACAAGATGGCACGGTAACTGAAGAGGTTATGGGTGTGGTTGGTACTGATTGCGAAAACCTTACCAAGAGAGTTGAGGAGAGACTTGGAGAAGTCCAAAACGTTCAACATAAACAAGAATACTATCAACAAAAAGTAACCACAGAGGAAGATGTCACACTTCAGCACCATCAAGACTAAGATAAAGGAAAAGGATTTTTTATTAGAAGCATTAAATCTTCTTGGACATGAAGTTAAACAAGATCAGGAACTTGTTGTTACTGGTTCTCATGGCCATCAGCATCCAGTAATTCAAGCAGATATTTGTATTGCTACTGATATTGGATTTCGTTGGTGTAATGACCATCAGGCATATGAATTAGTAACAGATATAGAAACTTGGAGTTTACCTACTCCACCAGCAAGATTTCTTGACAAAGTTACACAACAATATGCTAGAATGACTGTGCATAATACAGTTAAGGAAATGGGATTTGAAGTGGAAGAAGAATGGGAAATGGATGACAACTCTATAGAATTAACTGTTACACGTTGGATCTAAATTATGACAATAAAGTTGGTTCTCCTTAAGTCGGGAGAAGATATTATTACTGACATTACTGAAATGCGTACTCATGAGGGTGCGGATGGTAAGGTTGTTGGTTATTTTATGGATAAACCTTGTGTTGTGAAGATGAGAAATCCTCAAACACAACAACCTGATGGGAATACTCAGAAAGCAGGATTTGAGGTATCTCTTTTTCCTTGGATGCCTCTCTCAGCAGATACTAGAATTCCTGTAACTGCTGATTGGTTGATCACAATGGTTGAACCAACAGCTAAATTAAAACAAATGTACATTGAGGATGTAGTAAATGGACCGCTTGGTAAAGGTAATTCACCTAACAACGAATCAGACACTGATAAGTGAATTGGTGGAGGTTGCTCCAATGGATATAGGAGCACCTGATTGTAAGATGGTTAATCCATTTACAATTAGAGAAGAGGCAGATAATATTTCTCCTATTTTAGAACCTTGGTTACTTAATGTGACAAAGGATGATGTATTCATGATTAGTTCTGATAAGATACTTACATTGGTAGATCCAACTCCAACCTTACTTGAAAAATACTTAGACCTTATTAAATGAAATTCTACACCAATGTTCAATTGATCGGCAACCAGTTTTTGGTCCGTGGAGTTGAGGATGGGAAGAGATATGAGCATAGGGATGAGTTTTTCCCCACTTTATTTGTCAAATCTAAAGGAAAGGCTAAATATAAAACGTTAAGTGGAGAATCAGTTGAACCTATTAATCCAGGAACGGTTAGAGATTGTCGGGAGTTTTATAAGAAGTACGAGGATGTCGAGAATTTTAAGATATACGGGAATGATCGGTATATTTACCAGTACATATCGCAGAAATACCCAGAGGATGAAGTCAAGTTTGACATATCTAAAATTAAGCTTGTTACTTTGGATATTGAAGTTGCGTCTGAGCAAGGTTTCCCTGACGTTGAGTCGTGCGTGGAAGAGATCTTGGCAATCTCAATACAAGATTATACAACTAAGCAGATCATTACTTGGGGTAGTAAGCCCTTTGAGAATAATCGGAAAGATGTAACTTATTATCATTGTTCAACAGAGCATCAACTTTTAACTTCTTTCATTCAATATTGGATGCAGGATGTTCCAGATGTTATCACTGGGTGGAACATTCAACTCTATGATATTCCATATATTGCTAGAAGAATTAATAGGGTTCTAGGTGAGAAGTTAATGAAGAGGCTTTCTCCTTGGGGACTTGTATCGGAGGGAGAAACATTTATCAAGGGTCGCAAGCATATAACTTTTGATGTTGGTGGGGTTTGTCAGTTAGATTACCTTGATCTTTATAAGAAGTTTACTTACAAGGCACAAGAGTCTTATAGGTTGGATTATATTGCTAGTGTAGAATTAGGACAGAAGAAACTTGACCATAGTGAGTTCGATACTTTTAAGGATTTCTACACAAAGGGGTGGCAGAAGTTCATTGAGTATAATATAGTGGACGTTGAGCTTGTTGACCGTCTGGAAGACAAGATGAAGCTAATTGAGTTGGCATTGACTATGGCATATGATGCCAAAGTTAATTATAATGATGTCTTCTATCAGGTAAGGATGTGGGATAATATCATATATAATTATCTCAAAAAGAGAAATATTGTTATTCCACCCAAAAATCGATCAACCAAAAACGAAAAATACGCAGGTGCTTATGTCAAGGAACCGAAACCAGGAAGCTATGATTGGGTTGTTAGTTTTGACCTTAACAGCCTGTATCCTCACCTTATCATGCAATATAATATCTCGCCCGAAACCCTCATCGATGAACGACACCCATCGGTTACAGTTTCAAAAATACTTGAACAGCAAGTAAATATAGGTGGAGAGTATGCAACGTGTGCTAATGGAGCACAGTATAGGAAGGATGTAAGAGGATTCCTTCCTGAGTTGATGGATAAGATGTATGGGGATCGTGTAGTCTTCAAAAAGAAAATGATTCAGGCAAAGAAAGATTATGAGAAGACCCCCAGTAAAGCATTGGAAAAGGAAATTGCAAGATGCAATAACATCCAAATGGCAAAAAAGATTTCTCTTAATAGTGCTTATGGTGCCATTGGTAATCAGTACTTCAGGTACTATAAACTAGCAAATGCTGAGGCGATTACTCTGTCTGGTCAAGTTTCTATTCGATGGATAGAGAATAAAATGAATCAGAAGATTAATAAAATTTTAAAAACGGAGAATGTAGATTATGTTATTGCTTCTGATACCGATTCCATTTATCTTAATTTGGGTCCTTTGGTTGAACGTGTATACGAGGGGAGAGAGAAAACTAATGAGGGCATTGTCACGTTCCTTAATAAGGTCTGTGAAATGGAATTCGAGCCTTATATTGAAAGTTCTTACCAAGAATTGGCATCCTACGTAAATGCCTATGACCAGAAGATGGTTATGGCAAGAGAGAATATTGCTGATCGTGGTATATGGACTGCTAAGAAAAGATATATTCTAAACGTATGGGATAGTGAGGGAGTTAGATATGATGAACCTAAGTTAAAGATGATGGGTATTGAGGCAGTGAAGTCCTCAACACCAGCACCTTGTAGGACAATGATTAAAGATGCATTGAAATTAATGATGAATGGTACAGAGGATGATGTACAGAAGTTTATTCAAAATTCACGTAGAGAATTTAGAAAACTTCCACCAGAAGATATTTCATTCCCACGTTCTGCTTCAGATGTTGTTAAGTATCAAGCACATTCTACAATATATGCAAAAGGAACTCCTATACATATACGGGGTGCATTGTTATACAACCATTATGTCAAAAAACATAAGTTGGATAACAAGTATTCTTTCATCCAAAATGGTGAAAAGATCAAATTTTGTTACTTGAAGAAACCAAATATTATTCATGAGAATATTATTTCTTTCATTCAAGATTTTCCTCATGAGATTGGTCTTGACAGATATATTGATTATGACTTACAATTTGAGAAAGCCTTCTTGGATCCACTGAAAGCAATTTTAGATGCAATTGGCTGGAATGTGGAAAAAACTGTAACCTTAGAATCCTTTTTTGTTTAAATGGACTTACCTATCAACGACAAAGATTTAGCAACAATAGTATCTGCACTTGCTCTTGGAGGAGATGCTAGACTTTATCATCTATTGAAGGAGGTTAAAGAAGTGAGGGATGCCAATCCTGGTGGTCCATATAAGAAAATTTTACGTGAAGAAAAGGGGATGGTTATTTAATGGATTTTTTGAAAGACATTGTAAAAGAAATTGGAGATGACTACACCAAACTTGCATCCGATATATCGGATAGTGAATCCTTTGTTGATACAGGTTCGTTGGTTTTTAACGGACTTGTATCAGGTAGCATCTTTGGTGGGGTATCTAATAATAAGATCACTGCAATTGCTGGAGAGTCTAGTACAGGAAAAACTTTTTTCGCTCTCGCCGTTGCCAAGAACTTTTTGGATACTAATCCCAATGCTTATGTACTCTATTTTGATACTGAGAGTAGCATTACTAGGGCACTTTTAGATAGTAGAAATATTGATACTAAGAGGTTTGTGGTTGTTAATGTAGTAACCATTGAGGAATTTAGAAGTAAAGCTTTGAGGGCAGTTGATAAATACTTACAATTGCCAACAGAAGATCGTCAGCCGTGTATGTTTGTGCTAGACTCCTTGGGGATGCTATCCACTGAAAAGGAGATTACAGACGCACTTAATGATAAACAGGTTCGGGATATGACCAAATCTCAACTTGTGAAAGGTGCGTTCCGAATGTTGACTTTGAAGCTTGGTCAAGCAAACATTCCACTATTAGTTACAAATCATACATACGATGTTATCGGCTCTTACATCCCTACTAAAGAAATGGGAGGCGGCTCTGGTCTCAAATATGCCGCGTCTACAATCATATATCTCAGCAAAAAAAAGGAAAAGGATCAGAAAGAGGTTGTTGGGAACATTATCAAAGCTAAGACAGCTAAAAGTAGGCTCTCGCGAGAGCATAAAGAAGTAGAGATACGTTTATTTTTCGATGAAAGAGGACTGGACCCCTATTACGGATTACTCTCACTTGGAGAAAAATACGGAGTATTTAAGAAAGTTGGAAACAGATATGAGATCGGAGAGGCAAGAGTTTATCCGAAGAATGTTTATGAAGATCCTAAAAAGTATTTTACCCCAGAGGTTCTTCAAGCATTAGATGAATGCGCTCAGAAGGAATTTAGTTATGGTTCATGAAGAATATAAAGGTATTAAAGAAAGGAGTAGATGTAAGTAAAGTCCTCAAACAACTTGAGCAGTATTCTGATGACTGGTATATCCAGAGGGAGGGTACTGATACTTTATTAGAAAGAGGATATGCAGATATAGAAGTTGGAAATCTTCAATTGATAATGGGAGCCGTCCTTAAGAAAGAAGATTTTGTAGGTGATTCTGAGTTAAGTAGACCTACTCCTGCATATGAAAGACATACTGAGATTCTAAAAATTATAAACAAAGAGTTTCCTGGAAGGGAGGTTCATCGGTGTGGATTTCTTTCACTTCCTATTGATGGGTATGTTGGTGCTCATATAGATGAAGGTACTTATTATAAAACAAGGGATAGATATCATCTTTCTATTGCAGGTCAGTATCAATATTTTGTTGGGAATGAAACTGCAATAGTTGACCCAGGGACACTTTTCTGGTTTAATAATAAGATGCCCCACGGTGCTGTGAATCTTGGTGACGAGACCAGGATAACTTTTGTATTTGATTTACCTTATGGAAACAGTTGAATTTCTGGTATTAAGGAATCTACTTCATAATGAGGAGTATGTTCGTAAGGTTATTCCTTTTATTAAGGGGGATTACTTTGAGGATAGAAATCAAAGAATTGTTTTTGAGGAGATAGTTAGATTCGTAGAAGATTATAACAAACCAGCAACTAAAGAAGTTCTCTGTATTGAAACAGAGAAGAGACAAGATATTACAGATGATTCTTTTAAGGAGATTACAACTTTAATTAGTAATCTTGATGAACAACCATCAGAGTTTGATTGGTTAGTTAATACTACAGAGAAATGGTGCCGTGATCGTGCTATATATTTGGCATTGATGGAATCCATTCAACTTGCTGATGGTAAGGATGATACGAAAGGAAGGGATGCTATTCCTACAATTCTATCTGATGCACTAGGAGTTAGTTTTGATACTAATGTTGGACACGATTATCTAATTGATTATGAAGAACGTTATGAGTCCTACCACAGGAAGGAAGATAAGATCGAATTTGATCTCGAATTTTTTAATAAAGTTACGAAAGGCGGTCTACCGAATAAGACTCTCAACATTGCTTTGGCTGGCACAGGTGTTGGAAAATCTTTATTCATGTGTCATGTGGCAAGCTCAGCTTTGCTCCAGGGAAAGAACGTCTTATACATCACTCTCGAAATGGCAGAGGAAAAGATTGCGGAGAGGATCGATGCTAATCTACTTAATATCCCAATACAAGATATAACTGATCTTCCTAAAGTAATGTATGAGACTAAGGTGACAAATCTTGCAAAGAAGACTCAAGGAACATTAATTATTAAAGAGTACCCTACTGCATCTGCTCATTCAGGACATTTTAAAGCATTACTTCAAGAACTTGCATTGAAAAAATCCTTTAGACCTGATATAATATTCATTGATTATTTGAATATATGTGCTTCGTCAAGATACAGAGCTAATAGTAATGTTAATTCTTATTCATACATTAAAGCGATTGCTGAAGAACTTAGAGGGTTGGCTGTCGAAGCAAATGTCCCGATTGTCTCTGCCACTCAAACTACTCGTTCTGGGTTTGCTAGTTCTGATGTTGATCTTACCGATACCTCTGAGTCCTTCGGTCTTCCTGCAACTGCTGATCTTA
>VTLG01011309.1_pt1 | contig 26581 bp, 42 predicted proteins | sample 4694571 | NCBI WGS metagenome assembly VTLG01 (sample SAMN12604809, study PRJNA352737) | marine metagenome | biome: ENVO:00000447; feature: ENVO:00000209|ENVO:00000569|ENVO:01000036; material: ENVO:00002151; isolation source: viral sequences binned using virsorter ...
CACCAACATTACTTCCAGCCGTTGTTAGACCATCTCCAGCAAGAGAGCCAACAAAAGTATTGTATGCGCCTGTAGTGATGGCACCACCAGCATAATTACCAATACCCACATTATCTGATGCGTCTGTCTGAAGAGTTAATGCGTTATAACCAAGTGATGTATTTCTGGACCCTGTTGTAAGAGTCAACAAAGAAGAAGCACCTATGGCTGTATTTGATACACCTGTCGTAATTGCCGTGGCAGCATTGTAGCCAACTGCCGTATTGTCATTTGCAGTGGTATTAGCATCTAAAGAATAAGCGCCTACAGCCACATTTCTTGTTCCTGTCGTGTTTGCTGTTAGTGCCTGAGAACCCACAGCCGTATTGTTAGCTGCGGTAGTATTAGCACCTAAAGAGTTGTCTCCAACAGCTATGTTATTAGTTCCTGTGGTGTTAGCGTCTAAAGACGCATAACCTATAGCCGTATTTGTATCGCCTGTGGTGTTTGCTGCTAAAGCATCTCTGCCCACTGCTGTATTATTACCACCTGTAGTAGTAGCGTATAAAGAATCATAACCGACTGCTACGTTGTTAGCTGCTGTTGTGTTGGCTTGTAAAGCCCTAGAACCAACCGCAGTATTTGTTGCACCTGTGGTGTTTGCTACTAAAGCATAATGACCAATAGCGGTGTTATTACTCGCTGTGGTATTAGCATCTAGTGCTGATCTTCCTACTGCGACATTTGAAGCACCTGTGGTGTTAGTTTTTAATGACTCATAACCTATAGCAACATTATCTGAAGCCGTTGTATTTGCTGTTAAAGCACCTTTTCCTACTGCTGTGTTTGTTGAGCCTGTTGTATTAGCATCTAAAGTTTCTGCACCCACAGCTACGTTTTCTGCGCCTGTGGTGTTTGCGTGCATGGCTGAATAGCCAACTGCTGTGTTGCTATTTGCAGTTGTATTATTCTGTAAAGCACTAAGACCTACTCCAACATTGGATGCACCAGTCGTATTGGCATACATAGAATCTTTACCTATCGAAACATTGTTTGATGCAGTCGTGTTTGCTACCAATGCTCTGTAACCCAAAGCTGTATTTCCTGCACCTGTGGTATTCACCAACAACGCTGCACTACCCACCGCAACATTATTATCTCCAGTTGTCGTTGCCCCAGCAGCATTGTCTCCCACTGCCGTATTGTCCGAGCCTGTTGTAAACGCATCAAGGGCAGCTTCACCAACGGCTACGTTATCCGTTCCTGTGGTCATGGCTGTACCGAGCGATCCAGAACCTAGACCGACATTGCCTGTACCGCCTGTCATATCTAATACGTCAGTTACGGCAGCGCCTGCTCCTGCGCCATCGGTAACGACCATCTTAATTCCGCCATTCGGAATGACGACATTGGCTCCTGTGCCTTGAGAAATAGTGACTTGATAACCCGCACTATTTTGAATAATCCAAGTTTTACTAACTGTGTTCGGTGCGAGAGTTACTGTATTGGTTGCTGTAATTGAACCTGTTAAGGTTAACGCATATGCTCTAGCTGCATCAGATGCACCATCTGCCATAGTAATAGTATGTGAAGTACCAGTGATTGCTTCCGAACCACTACCCCATGCTTCTGCTATTAATTCTAAATTTGTATTGGTACTCGTTCCCCAAGTACCCGACTCATCGCCTGTAGCGATTTCTTTAAGCCTTAAATCATTTACGTAAGTTGCCATGTTTAAACGTTCCTTTCTTTAATTAAATCATTTTTAAGCGACTTTATCCACCCAATTTGGTGTTTGCGATGGACTAACTTCACTATAAGATGTTGTTGTTTTACTTATATCATTCCAATCTGTTGTTTGACCCGGCACTACATCCCCCCAAATTAATATAGATGTTATTTCGCCTGTTCCATATACCCCTGTTAAGTCAACCCCACTTGCTCCTGTAACACTAACTGAGCCTAAACTTCCTGTTAATCCATCCTGTGTAACTGATATAACATTATTAGTTACTAAGCTTAAACTTCCTAAAGCACTTGTACCAGCAAGCCCTGTTGGATAAACATTAGCATCAGCAGTAACTGTTTCTTCGCCTTGCGATATAGTTGATGCAGTACCACTAACACCTGTAATTGCTGCTCCATTAACAACAATTGTTCCAACCGCACCTGTTCCAGCAAGTCCTGTTTCTGAAACATTTGCATCAGCACTAACACTTTCAGTACCTAAAGCAGTAGTTCCTGCTAATCCTGTTACAGCTACATTAGCAGTACCCGTAACAGTTTCAGAACCAACAGCACCAGTAGCTGCTACTCCTGTTTCTGCAACATTTGCTGCACCTGTAACAGTTAATGAGCCTACTGCACCTGTTCCAGCCAAACCCGTAAGTACAACAGGTATAGGCTCTCCCCAAGTACCTTGATCCCAAGTTCCTCGACCCCAGCCGGTAATATTAGCCATTGGCTAACCTTACGCTATTCTAATAATAGCGTTACTTGCGTCTGCAGTTGGGAACGATATTGTAAAACTACCTGCTGTGCTTGTTTTGTCTCCACCGAAATCAAAAACCGCAACTGCTGGATCACCAGTAGCTGAGTCATTGAAAATCATGCAGCCTCTTGCAGTAATTGTGCAAGTACCAAAAGTCAAATCAGCAAAATCAGTATAAGCGGTTGTTCCTGAAGTAGTTGGATCAACTCTAGTTAAACTTCCGCCTTTAGCGGTATAGTTTGTACCTGATGCCTCTTGGCTTGTGGTATAGGCTGTGGTGGCAGCACTCATAGTAGCTGAACTCGTATATAGGGCTAAATTGAAGGTATTACCTCCAGAATTTTTAAAATTATGCACACCTTCAAGAAGTTCTTTCTTAAAAGAAGTACACATAGCCTGAGTTATAGCCATTATAGCCTCCTTATAATTTCAGCTAAGTCTTTATGACCTTGCTGCTCTAATTGATTACCTATTGTACACATGTGGTTTTTTATTGCCTCTTTCATATAATAAGTAATTATAAAATGACACGCATTTCTAAAAGCATGTGCCTGTGCTTTAATAGGATCGGGAGCAGTATCTGCAACCGAAACTAATTTATTTGTAGCCATTTCAGCAACTTCTTCTACTGAATGACCTCTATTATCTGTCGTCTTTACGCCTAAGTCGCCTATTGATATTGTAAAAGAATCTGTTTCCATTAAAATTTCTCCGGTTCAGGAGGCAACGGATCACTTCTACCTGATATTCCATAAGGAACAGCATGTTGTTTTACAACTTCAGACCATTTACAAACATTCATTCCTTTTTCATCAATATAGGAAACTACTGGATCATTTAAACGATGATAACCATATAGTTTATCTTTTATATCAACATCAGCATCTAATAAGTTTGACCTTGTAGCTATTGATACTTCTATATTTTTTTCCATACATTTAGCTAACCAAAATTCACAACAAGCCCTACCCATTTCTGCAAAATGCAAATTTCTTTTATACGTGAAATCTGCGCCAAATATTTGAACTCTTCCAACTCTATTCCAGTAAGCAAAAGCTATTGCATATGCAACTGTATTATTTATATATCCACATTGAGTATCTTTAACCAATGCTTCTATAGGATAAAGTTCTAAAGCTGGAACCCTATCGTCAAGTTCACAAGTATAGATAGGAAATTTAACATTAGGCAATTCTTCACGCATTAGTTCAGTCATTGTACCTGCATCTTCAGTTTCAAAAAAACGTGAAGCAGGGTCCATAATAAATGCCCTATCTAAATTGGGAATAACCCCAATCATTGCATTAATTGCCCAAGTCTCGTCAAATTTCTGACTATGTACTTTAGCAAGATGGTAGTCTAATTGGCTTTCTCCCATTGCAACTATTGCAATATTTTTGCCTTTAAGTTCTTTTATAGGTTTTTTTAACATGCTTATACACCTTGTATTCTTATTTGCCCACTACGATAAGCATCTTTCCTATTTCTACCATCACCCTCTATAATTAATTGTTGTAAAGCTTCTTTATACCTTTGATCGTACAAACTGATTACATCAGGTTCTCCTTTCATAAATGTATATGCTTCAATAAGACATCCATACAATAAAGTATCAGGAGCATTAGTTCCTAACCAACTTGTACCATCACTTGTCTCTGTAATTGATTGAGGTCTGTAAAAATAATGTATTTCTACTGTATATCCAGAATCCGGTGTAGGTCCAACTATAAAATAATCATCATCAAACTGAGCATAATATATAGGTAAGCCAGTTGTCGATGAAGATGGATATGCTTCTCTTATAAAGTTTACATCTTTATTTAAAAGAAAAGTATAGTTACTACTCGAATCTAATACAGCTAAAGAATAAGGATACAAAAAGTCTGTAGGCGTTGCTAAATAAGCGTTTGAAGTTGTTAACGTTCCCGTTTGATTCTTTCTAAACGCAGGCAACTGAACAGAATCCAATATCCTTTGTTCTGCTTGCTTTATTATAGTTGACAGATCATTAACAAATGTGGTCTCTGTATTTTCTGTGTAATCTTGTATTGCAGATTTTAATGTTGTAAAAGTAAATGACATTAGCTTGTTGTTATAGTTAATTTACCAATTTGACCTTTTAGCACCATATTATTCAAGTTTGAAGCACCATAAGCGGAGTTCCATCCGCCAATAGGATTCCAACCAAATAATCTTCTACTTGCTTCTAAATCTGTTTGTGGTCTTGGTTTTCTTAAAGCTTGAGGATCAGTAATCTTTATTCTTCCTAATTGATATTGCGGTTGATCTTTATCTAAAACATCTTTTCCTACCAATAAACCGCTTCTTCTCTGATCTACAATCTGATTCTTTAAATCACTTAATTTATATCTAAATCCAGTTCTATCGCATATTCCATATGCATATTTTCCTTTTGCGTAATTAGCCATTAATTATAACCACCCGGCACAAATCTAACTGAAGCCTTTACTCTATTTTCATCTGCTGCAAGCTTCCATTGTTCTTCATACTGTTGTTTTAGAAAAGGAACTCTTTGGAAAGCTTCTGGATTCTTTTGAGCAATATAATAAGCTAATCCTGAAACAAGACATGGCAAAAACAGTTTAGGAATATCCAAATTATTTGAAGCTGGAGTTCCAGCATCATAAATTTGTCTTAATCTATACCATATAACCTTATAAGTCTGCGCACTATCTGGAATAGGGTATAAAGTAAATGTCGTTGAACTTGTATTTCTGTTAATTAAAATTTCATTAGGTCTGCCTTCGTCTAGCTTATTAGGTATTCCAGCATAAGTAGAAAAAGATACTCTTGTTAATTCAGTATCACTTTGAGAATTAGAATCGCCATCATCAGTTCTAAGATGATGCTCTAACAAGTCTATAGTATCTGCATCTAGCGTATAAGTAGCGGTTCCAGCAGTTAATGTTGTAGAGCCTGACTCAACTTGCCAAAGATTAAGCCCTCTATTAGCCCACTCAAGCATCATAAGATCAATACTACGCCTTGCAGTACGCAAATCGTAACCAGTTCTCATTTCAAGACCAGCTAACTCAAATGCTTCTTCTGCAGCTTCAGCTATATCTAAGTTGAAGTTGTTTGTAGTGGCTGTAGCCATAACTATTTACCATGGTACTTGCGCCTTAATTGATCTTGGTACATCTCCACTTTACCGCCAGTTTTATAAGATACTTTCTTACCACTTTTTTTAGCATAAGCTTTAGCTGCTTCCTTACCTTCTTTAGTATAAGAAAAATGTTTTTTACCGACTTTCGGCATTACTTATCTCCAGCTTTTTGCTTTGCTTTGCCTATATTAAATGCACATAGATCAATAAGTTTATATAACTTACCAATCCAAACATCGTCTTTAGGTGTAGGTGTTACAGCAGCAATAATGCTACTCACACTAATAATTGCCATTATTATTGCAATCATATTTGCAAATGTTTCCATTATTTATCTCCTTTATAAATATTTATCATACATTATCAGGATTAAAAAGACCTTTAGCAATTAATGTTTGCCTATTAAGTATATGTTCTTTTTCAATATCCTGTTTATTTTGTCCTTCGTATTTTACTGCATGAAAGTCATCAACCATCATTAGATTAATATTTTTATCATCAACATACAGTTCACCAAGAACTCTTCCAAATTTACCTTTCTTATCTTTTTTAGTCTTTATGACGACTTGACCTTTATCTAATTCATCTATTAGATATTGCTTACTCATAAGACCTCTAACCTTTTCGTCTTTATTTCTAGTTCGTGACTCCGGAGTATCAATGCCATATAAACGCACACGGCTTGCATAGTGAATATCAAAACCAAGATCAATAACGACATCAACAGTATCGCCATCAACCACTCTTTTTATTTCACAATTATATTCGTACATTTGCTTATCTTCTCTTTCTAGCCGTTCTTGTTCTTCTAAAAGACCTATTCTTTGTCTTAGAAGTAACTCTTAAATTACTTCTTTTTTTATTTCTAGGATTTCCATCCCTATGATGTACATCCTTCCCATCGCCTTTTCTTACCCTTTTAGACTTTTTTAGTTTTGCTCTACTCGCATTTCTAGCAGCCCTATTCTTTTTTTGTTTAGGTTTACTTTGATAATTATCATACTCTTTACGATAATTTCTCTTTCTTTTGCGCATTTATTCCTTATCGCCTTTGAAACTTTTAGATGATCCTGAAGTACCTGCATATAAACCGAACCATGCAGCACCTGCGCCAACAATAATAGAAATCAATCCAGATTGTTCAAACGAAGGTTCTGGCAAATCCATAAACCACATCACTGTATAATAAAGTAAAAATATATATACAGTTAAAAAGGCTCTAGGAAAAATACGCCAAGAATCAACAGCTTGTGCAAGAAATATCCACTTTTGGTGAGGATTATTATTCTTTTTATCCTCTAAGTCTCTAATCTTATCTTTAAGATCACCAATTTCTTGCACCATTGACATAAACTTACTGAGGTCCATTTCGACCTCATTTCTGTCCATATCGCCACCAAATCTACCAGATGGATATTGATCGTTCATTAGCTAGGGTCTGCATAACCTTTATTAGCCCAAATAACAATACTATAAGTGTCGCCACTTGTATGATCATTTGTAGTTAACAATAGATCGCCATTTATTCCAGTACCTGCATTATTAGGTATGCCGGGTAAATTTTGACTACTTTGGGTAAAATCCCAAGTGTCTGTCCAATCTTTAGGTGCTTGACATATAAACATATTGCTAGTTGCATTCCAGTATAAACTGAAACCCATACCAACGTTGCTAAACCATATTTTATTTAGAACAACCCTATTACAAGCTTGACCTGTAATTGCGCTACTTGTAAGCGCTGAAACATCAATCTTAGCGACAGCACTTTCTCCAGTGCCGTCACTAATATTAGTAAATTTCATTATCAGGTTTTTGCCACCATCATCAAGTATAGTCTGTGATGTAACTGCATCAGCCATAATTTACTCCTTATTCAAATGGAGTAGCTAATGTACCATCACCATGAAGATATGCTTCACAATGCCATACGGCTGCTGAAGTTGCTACTAAGCGAATTATTCCACCTACTAACCAACCCTGTGCTGCTGTACCTAAATCAATAGTATCATCATTGCTTGCATCAGGAATAAACGTATTAGTATCACCTGCAGTTGCTGGATCAAATATTTGAGCAAAACCAGAGAATAAATCACTGGTATTATCCGTATTAATTTGTCCTGCACCTGTAAAAGTTGTACCAACTATAAATGTATAGTTAAGTCCTGCTGCTGCAGTAGGTAATGTTACAACAATCCCTGCTGCTCTGTTTAGAGTATAAACAGTGCCTGAATCAGTAGATTCAACACTTTTTGTTGCTGTAGTAATGCTACTAATATTAGAGTAAGCAGAAACATATCCGGTAGTGGTTATATTACCGCTAGTATCTATATCTAAATTAGTTGTAATGGCTCCAGAAGTAGAATCCTTGCTAATTTGCTCAAATCCATTCTCTGATCTAACTGGTCCATTAAATGTTGTGTTTGCCATTTCGGTCTCCCGTTAAGTCTATCGTCTTGGCTTGTCTGCTAGGTCAGTCGATAGAGTAATTTACCCTAGATAAAGTTGATGGGGGTTGAGTAAGAAACCCCCCCATCGCAGATTAGTCATATTGAATAATCTAGGTTCCATTCGTGCTAACTTAAAAGTCTAAGACGATCCTGAAGAACCATAGGCTCCTAGCGGATCAGATACCCCGAAGGAATATCTTTCTCTCGCCTTATACCTTACATTACCAGTATCGAAGTCTCCATCCATACTTGTTTCTAATGGTGTACGTGTAAAATGTTTTAATCCATTTGGCACATCAGTAATTAGAAACCATGCATTTGTATCTGTCAAGAAGTGATTGACAGCATATCCTTCAGGGATAGTGCCATTCATCTTCATAGCATTTACATCATTGTCGGCAGTTGCGACTCTGAGATCGGATTCTAGGATACGGGTAGCAGTAAACATGCTGTTAGGCGGTACAATCAGCTTACGTGGTCTCGCAGCAATTAGGAGTCCTCGTTCGTCTGTCCAACCAGCGATTGAAATCACAGCATTCTCTAACGAAGTTTCGTTAAGGTCTGCTTGTGTACTAGGAGTATTAGCATTTGTTCCACCTGACACCAATGGGTGTGAGGTTGAGAAGAAATCTACTCCATCGCCAGTATCGTATGTTCCACCAGAAAATCCTTGGTTAAAAGGATTAACAGCTTTTACTTGTTTGGTATAAGCCATACTTCTTGCCAAAGCTTTTGTGTATCTAGCAGAAAGAGAGTCATAGAGGTTATCCTCCATAGCTTCTTCTGTAATACTAAAGCCCATAGCAATAGTTTCATGGTTATATCGTGCAGTAAAAGATTCTTGCGCATTATCATAACTGATAGCTGAGCCTTCATCTTTAACCGGAGCCTCGCCAAATCCACTTAACTTAACTTCTTCTTCGAATGAACGATCAGAAGATTCAGTTTCATAGATTTCAGCATGCTCGTTCTCGTACTTATCATATTCTAACCCAAACAAAGCGTTTAAGCCGGGTAGAAGTTCTTTCAGTAGCTGCGCTCTTGAAATTGCCATTTATATTACTCCCGCTTAAATTCCAGTAGTGTTAGACAACATGTGTCCAGCGTTGAACTTAACAACTAGATCAGTGTATGAGTCCGCCCATGCATTGCTAGGTGTTTGTACTACATCAACAATTCTTATAGGAAGAGTTGCTGTAGTAGCTGCAGAAGTTGAAATATCTACTGCGTTCTTGCTAGTACCTATTGTGGTAGAACCTGCTGTTTGAACAACCGCGCAGTTACTTCCAAGAGTTGCTTGCGCGGCAGAGCCGTCAGCTTGCATCTCGAAAATAACGTTTGGATCGTCAATGACGTATCCGTAAGCATCGGATGCTGCAACAGATGCAGTCCACATTTGACTAAACGTTTTCTGGTTTGTATTAGGATCAGTATATGAGCAACCCATAAATATTCCAATTGGTGTACAAGCAGTTGTACCAGTATCTTTTTCAATAGTACCGGCAGTAACTAACTTAACAAAATCACCAAAGAATATAGATGTTCCATACGCACTAGCAATTTGATAGTGACGTACTTTTGCAGTAAAAGAACCACTAGCACTAAGTGTGCCAACAGGTCTAGCACCATAAGGTGTTGCTGAACTACTCATTTTATATCCTTAAATATAATTAATTAAAGGCAAACAATAATAATTATTGTCCACCTCTCCCAAAAGTAACCTTAGTCCTTTTATCCTTAAACATAGGCATAGCAGGGTTTTCTTCTTTCATGTAGTTTGAATCTACAGCACCCATCTGTTGTTCTGCTAAATTCTGATAATATTCTCTTCTTTTAGCAACTTCTTCTTCTGGTGCTTTACACAATAGAAGTCCACCTACTTCGATACAGTTAGGATATTTAGAATCCGCATCTGTAACGATTTCCAATTCAGGATGGTCCTCTGCCCTTACTGGTTCCCAACCTTCCCTAATTCGAGTAGATACGTTTAAATTGTCAGATTGTCCAGCAGCACTGGTTCTAACCCAACGATAAACATAACCCGCTTGAGGTGCAGGATCAGGAAGCAAGTTTGGAGGGGTCCAAGGTTTACTTCGCTCATTATTTTCTCTAGTCTCCAATGAGCGTGGAGTGCGCTTTTCTTCTAACTCAGCCATTACTTTGCTCCTTCATAAATTGAGTTGCATATTGTTCCGGTGTGAGTCCAAGTCTCCTTGCGAGGTCAACTTGTGTTCTAGTTAACTGCACTGTGCGCTGTTTTGTACCTGATCTATTAGCAGGTGCTACCACAGTCGAAGGTGTCTGAGCCGTTGCAGTATTCGACTCAGGGAAACGTTCCGGAAATCTATTTTTTACAGCTTTATCAATTTCGCCATAATATTTTTCTGAATCCCTTACGGGATCAATTCCTTGTCTAACCAATTTAGCATGCATACCATATGCTAAAGCAGTCATATCCTCATTTCCCTCTCTTTCAAACCAATCATTGTTCCTAATATATTCTATAGCTTTAGGATCAAGTTGAGGTTCTTGAACTTGAGGTTGTTGAGGTTGTTGAGGGATTTGTTGTCCGTTTTGTTGCTGAACTTGACGATTCATAGTAGGAACATAGTTCTCTACGTATGTCTTATCAGCAAAAGCTGCATTAAGACTTTCTTGTGCTTCAAGTAATTTATCAGTATCACCTGCTTCATAAGCTTGCCTATAATCAGATTTTGCTTTTTCAATTTCGCTTGTACTACGGGTTTTAAGACTGTTAACTAAAGCTTCCTCGCTTCTTGCAACAGTGCCTTTTAAGGCTTGATTTTCTTCTTGTAGTGTTCTGGCAAATTGTACAGCTTCATCACGAGTTCTATTGGCTTGCTCTTTTGAACGCCTTTCTTCGTGATAATCATACTTTAGCTTATCTATACGTTTTTTAGTTCTATCGCCAATTCCCTCAATTTCTTCATCTACATCATCTGACGAAGCCCTAGAAGGTTTTTGATCCTCTTCTGGTCTGTCATCAACAATATCTATCTGAAGTTCTTTTTCAGGGTTTGGAACCTCTATCGTATTAGATTTAGCCAAATCTTCAAAATCATCTACTTTTTCTGCTAATTCATTCATGCTCTTTGTATTCCTCTAGGATCATCTACAACAGCTTCAACAGTATCATCATTAATTAATCTGAACTCTTTACCATGAATACTAATTCTAGTTCCACTAAATGCTCTCATAATTATCCAATCGCCTTCCTTACACCATGCACCATTAGGAAATTTATTATCATCTTTATAACAATCTGGACCCATTTTCATAACAAATCCTGTTACTGATGCAGTTTCTTCAATACGTAAGGTTTCTTCAGCTTTAATGATTCCACCTGCTGTTTTTTCGTCTGCTTCCGGTAATGCTATTAAGATTTTATATCCTGTTGGTTCAGGTAATTGTGAAGCTGATTTAGACTGAATAGCCTCATCTGCTTCTATTTTCTTCGCTGCTTCTGCTGCCATAAGTTATCCTTATGCTTGCGTCAATATTTTTCAGGACTATGACGTTATCCATCGTTTCATTATGAAACGTGCATATCTTTACGAATCCATAACTTTGTCTAAAGCATCCGTTATTTCACGAAGGGCGATACGTAAACCCTGTATATTACCTTTAAGACGGCTCAATTCAGATAAATCGTTAATTTCACCATCAATAATAATATCTGTAATTCTGTTTATCTCATTGTTTAAACGATCTGTCAAGAACTCTGTAAAAGAAAAATCACTAGGCTCCATCTATTCTGAATCCTTATCGATCAACTTATCAGCAATTTTTCTTCCTAGTTCAGCACCCTTTGTTCTTTCCTGTGCTGATGTTTTAGCTATATCTGCGCCAATTTCTGCGCCTTTCATTTCAAGATCAGCTTCTATCTTAATTCTTTCTAATTCATCTTTCATTGTTGCTTTTTGCATATCAGCAGCAATCTTAGCTTCATCTATTGTAGCCTTAGTCTCTGCTTGCATTTGTTTGATTTCAAGTTCTTGTCTTTGCATTTGAAGAACAGGGTCCTCCATTTGCTCTTGTATCTGTTCTTGTTGTGCTTCTTGCTGATTTCTACCCAATAATTGTTGTGCTGCTGCTGCAACAAGCGTAGATAGCCTTTCTTCTATTTCAGGAGGTAATGGCTCACCAACTGGAGGCAATTCTGTTCCTAACTCTTGTTCAATCTGTTTTCTATACTCAAAACCTAAATGCTCAATAATATGCGCACTTAATGCTGCCTGCATTGCGTCTGCATTTGGTGCTTGTCCAGCCAATTCTTGTACTTTCGGGTCTTGAATCATAGACATATGGACTGTTATATGAGAAGGATGGTCTTGATATTGGAATGCCTTAACTGGTTTACCATTAAGAATATTCATATTCTCACTAACTGGATCAGTAGGCTTAATATCATCCTCAAGAGGAACAAGATCATCAGGATCACGTATGCCAAGAACCTCTAACATCTGTCTATGCAGTTTTGGCATGTCATACATTTGAGGAGAAGTCTGTGCTAACTGTAAAGCAGCTTGATATTGCATGATTCTTTGCGCCATAGTAGCTGCATTAGGGTCTGAAACTGGAATTATATCCACCCTATCGTCAAAATCACTTGATTTTATGGTCTGATCGCCATCAATTTCGTATTCATAGCCTTCTGGCATGTAATCTTTGATGATTTGAGACAAAATACCCAATTCTTTACGCATTGAGGCGTGTAATCTTGACTGAATAGCGCTCATTACCTTCATATTTCGCTCTAAAAGCGCTAATGTAGTGCCTACAGGAGCCTGATTGTTCATATCAGACACTTTTAAGTCGGTAATTGATGCAAATCTACGTCCTTCTTCAACAATATTGCCTAATAATTGATACAAAGTACCTGAAGGCTCCTTATATGGAAGAAAAGTTATGTTATCCCTTATACTTCCGCCCGGAACATCGACATCCCTGAACTCGCCCGGATATATTGGTGTGTCATCACCCTTAATTCTAAGCCCTCTAGTCTTTAAACCGCCCGGCAGATTAGATAATGTACCTGCATCTACAAGTTGTCTTAGCAAAGAAGTCGCAGATTTAGCTAATCCACCGACCATATGGATTAAACCAAACCCATAAAAGCCTAAACCGGGCATATATTGATAATGTACAAAGTGTTGTCTCCGCATTTTTTGCGGATCATCTTCCATATAATTACGTCTAATTGATAAAATGATGCCAGAACCCTTATCAATAGTGACCACATAAGGCAATGCAATGCCTGTTTCTTGTCCATCTACTATATCTTCAAAGCCATCTAGGTCTAAATCAACATGCATTTCAAGTAAAGTATGCATTCCATCCTTACTATAAGTATTCATTTCATAATTATAGTTAGGAGAAGTACCTGTTAATTCGCCATATTTATCTTTTATCTTATCTGCAATAGAACTAGATTGAGGTAAATCTATATCGCTATAGAATCCAGCAACTTGCAGCTTAATAATATCATTTAGAGTCATACGCATAACATGTGTTGCACGTACAGCAGTTGTTAGATCAGATGCTCCATAGCTAACAACAAAATCTTCTGCAGGAATAAACATAGAACAAGGTCTTTGCATATTCACATCCCAATAAATCTTCTTAAAAGCAGAACCAGCTAAAGGCAAACTAAATAACATTCTTTCAACTTCGTTACGATATTCGCTCATAGTCTCTGTTAAAAGATAATTCATATAATCTTCAACACGCCTAGACTGTTCTTCTTTTTCTTCGGTTAATTTGCCAACGATATTTGTCCTGACCGGACCGCTTGCTGGCAATATTTCTCCTACTGCCTGTGATTGAAAACGTACAACCGCTTCTGAAAGCAAAGGATGATGAACGCCACAGGCTCCAGCCCAAGGCTCTGTTCTTTCGTCAATCTTTAATCCTAAATTATCTAAGCCTTCTATATAGGCTCTTTCCCAATCTGCTCTTGATTCCTTGTCAGATTCAAAAGCACTAATTAATTCATCTGCTAAATTTCTTAAATCACGTTCATCAATGTAATCTGCAAGATTAGCATTAAATTCAACTTGATTATCCGCATTAGGATCAAAATCAATAATCATTCCTCCATCATCAGTCTCAATAGCTACTGCTTCAGGATTAACAATTGTTATATCTGCATTTTCTGCCATTATCTAAAGTTTAAACGAATTAATAGTAATCAGCAAACCTTTCAACGAGTTCTTCTTCAGGTTCATCATGCGTTAAAGAAATAAATCCACCTTGTCTATAACGCAATAAAGCCTGCGTTGAAGAGTCAACCAAGTCATCATGGTCTCCTACCGGAAATGATGCGAACTGCTCTATAACTTCTTCAGCCCATCTTTTAGCCGGACACCATACTGTACCCGATGCAAATAAATCTGCAACTGCGTTTACACGTGCTACTTTATCATTTCCTCTTGATGGTGTAAATTCCTGAACCGGAATACCCATTCTTCTCAATTCAAATATCAAAGGCGAACCCGCAGCTTTTGCTTCAACAATAAAAGCATCAGGAACCCATGATTGATATTCATCATATGCTCTACGTTTTAATTCTGGAAATTCCAATCGTTCTTGAAAAGCATCTAATAAAATTATATTTGGAGCCATGTATCCGGATTCATTCTCTTGATAAAAAACACCCCATGTCGTACAAGCTGAAAAGTCAGCACGTTCTGTTTTAAGAAATGCCGTATCCCAAGATTGAATAATAAATTCACAAGCAGGCGGGTCTTTCCTTTCCCAAGTTTGCCACCATTCTCTTTTTACCAATGCGCCTTCTTCTGAAGTAGGATTCTGCTGATATTGCGCTTCCCAATGCGGAACGGGTAATGTTGCCCTAATCTTTTCTAATTCTTCAACTTTCCAATATTCTTCCCATAAACTTCTGCCAGAAGGTAAAATAGCCGGTAATTCAATAACTTCCCATTGATCGCTACCATCCCTAGTTATGCTGTCATGTAAAATAGAGCCACATAGGTCTTTCTTTCCCCATCTAGTCATTACTATGATAATTGCACCGCCCGGCTGTAAACGCTGTCTAGGACCGCTTAAATACCACTCATACGTGCCATCAAATACTTTTGGATCGGCAGATTGACCCTGTTGCTCAGAATGAGGATCATCAATGATTAACAAATCAGCACCACGACCAGTCACCGCACCGCCAACACCAATTGAGAAATACTCACCACCACCCGATACATCAAAACGACCAGCAGCTTTACTGTCGAGATTTAACCCTACTTCCGGAAAGATTCTTTGATATTCTTCGCTATCAATTAAGTTTCTGACCATACGACCAAATCTAAGTGAGAGTTCTGCAGTATGCGATGCCATAATAATCTTCTTATCAGGAGAGTTACCGACTATCCATGCAGGAAGCAACCAAGAGGTCAATTGAGACTTACCGAAACGAGGTGGCATATTAATCATTAAACGCTTACATTTACCTTGTGCTACACGTTCAAAAGCTTGCGCCATCTTCTTATGATGCGCACCACAAATGAACTCAGACCACACAGAAGCGCAAAAATCTAAGAAATTTTCCTGACCCTTCTCTCTGACAACAGAAGTCTCCAAATGCTTAATCAATTGGTCTAATTCCCTTCTCTGCACTGAGTTTAAACGGGCTAAGCGTTCAGGAGTCATCAAGGACATTACTTGATCTATTTGGTTTTGATCAACTTTCATAACTACATATAGTATTGTCAACCATGTTAAAACACAATATAATGCGTTGCAAGGGTATCTCCAAAATAAGGGCTGTCTTACAAATCCTCATATCCAGTCCTCACCCTTTTTGAGCCGGTCCAAATGCGCGGATCGGCTCATCTGCATCCGTAGGTGGCAATTAGCATATAGACAGCACCGGCAGGTGCCATCAAAAGACACAAACACATATACAGCCCTATAGGATTCCTTACCTCCCCTAGAGGCAAAAACAGGGGGTAGGGGGTCTGTAAACGCTTATGTTAAAAAAATGCTAAAATATGGTCTATGAAAATTTAAACTACTATGTAAAGAGCGTGTGCATGGATGTTATGTGCGTACAGGGGGGGTGGGGGTACGAAATTAGCGCGCATAGCCACTTGTGGCTTTCGTATGCGAATTTGAAAAGCGTTTAAACAGCTTAGTGTAGTGTTTCATCATTATCTTCGATAACTTTGCCTAACAGACCTTTAATCCTATCCATGATTTCCGTAGAAGTCTCACTAGAGGTTTCCTCTACTTCTATTCTATCCTTGTATAGATTGGCTACCTTGCCTCTGTAATGCTCAGCAGAGACTGCTGAACCCATCTGACCGCTTTCTACTGCCTTATCTCGTAGCTTTGCTAGTTCTGCAAGGTGGGATTCCTTATCCACAAGTGTACGAGTGTCTTGCTCTGCAAGAAGTCTTGACACTTCGTCCTTAATTTCCTGTTTTTTCATCAACGATGAACCCCTTTTACTCGCGTTAATTCCCGCCTTGTATCCCGCCAATTCACATGCCTCACGATTAGACATGCCATTTGCCTTATACCTACAGAACAGACGTTGTTTTACGGACAGTTCAGTGTTATGTGTGCTATCTGTATGGATATGCTTGAGACTCTTATTTTGGTTATTTTTTGCCATAGGCAAAAGCATAACAAATAGTGTATCCAAAAGCTACCTTGCGCAACCCCTTATTAAAATATATGTTGACATATATGTTAATGCGTCTAAACTTAGGTGGTGTTGGAAAGGTATGTTTAAACCCCTGAACAAAGTGAAGGGGATTTAAACAACCTTTCTAACAACTACAACAAATACGAGGAATCAAATCATGGAACGAATCTCAATCGAATCTATCCTAGATAGCCTTGATACTCAGTATCATGCCGGTTTGCTAGATACTACCGAGTACAGAGGGTCACTACGAACCATATTACATATGGTCAACAAACGCTTAGATGTGTTAGCAGATGATGAACTGAAACGTTGGAATCAACGTCCTAACCAACTGCACAAAAATTAACGAATAAGAGGAACTTATTATGTTTGGATTAGAGGGCGAAGTCTTTGGACTTTTTGACAATGGCATATTAGCACTATGTGCTTTGTTTGGTATTGATATGGATAAGAAATTAGGCGGTACAGGTGTTCATGGCGGTCTGTATGGTGGATTACTAGGTAATACACTTAGCGACTGTGTAGGGGCATTGATGGATTCATCAATGCGTGATGAAGTGCTAGGGATTACCTTAGGTTGCCTTGAAGTCTTTATCTTTGTGCTGATAGGCATGAAGATATGGGAAGCAGTCAAGACTGCTTAAAATTAACAACAAACACGAGGAAAAATTATGAAACATTGGGAAAACTTCATTACTTGTAATGAAAACGAAAGACGTGAAATAGCAAAACTACGATTTGAGACTGACAAACTTAGAAAGTTTATCAGACGAAATGACGAGAGGATAACTAAGATTATGGCGAAAGCGCGTAAGCGTAAGCAAAATGACTAACGTTATGTTTAAACCCTTGAACGTAAGTGAAAGGGATTTAAACTTAACATAAACCAACAAATGTTCAATTACGAGGTAAAATTATGAACGAAAAAACGAAATTCTCTGAAAGAGAAACATGGCTAACTGAGGGTGCAGATCAGATTCTATCTGATATATTTCCTAGCACCACCAAACTGCCTAAGTACAGGGTAGCATGTGGCTATCCGCCTAGACACAGAGGGGGCAAAGTGAAAGGTGTTTGCATAAATGCAAGTGTCTCAAACGATGAAACCTTTGAGGTATTTATTAACCCTTCCATCGAAGATGGATTCGAGGCACTAGATGTGCTTACCCATGAATTAGTGCATGTGGCAGACCGAAACGAATCCGGACACAAAGGAAACTTTGTGAGAATTGCTAGAGCAATAGGACTTGAGGGAAAGCCCACAGAGTGCCGAGCCGGATATAAACTTGCAAAGCAACTGCATGAGATCGCTGATCTTCTAGGCAAGTATCCGCATGGCTCGATTGGATTGGATTTTTCAAAGAAACAATCTACTAGGATGCTCAAATGGTACTGCACAAATGAATTTTGTGGATTTCATTCTCGAACAAGTGCATTTCAAATTGATAAAATCAATTTTAATGATACTGCTTGTCCGGCTTGTATGTGTGACAACTCACTTACAATCGAATAAACAGAATGTTTAAACAATTTAACTTCCAACAAATAGAGGTATTGATATGAGTATATCAAATGAACGCTTAGTTAGCGTGGCAGAATCTGCCAAACAACTACTGGACTTCCCTTGCTCTAAAGAGCAACTGGAGGAAATAGAACGCAAGACGCTTAAACAGCTTGCTGTTGCATTAGGTCAACGTGCAAGTCGTATGAGTGACGAGGAATTGATCGACATGTACAACAACTTTGACATGTCAAAAGTTCCACAGCCAGATGCCAAAGGCAATCCGGATTCTGACGAAAAAGGAAACCCTCTTGATAAAAAGTCTGCACAAGGCGATAGCGAGGGTGAAGGCGAAGGCGAGAGTGAAGGCGAAGGCAAACAGCCAAAGCCTACGTTTGAGCCTCAGACACCGCTTGAGGCAGAACTGTACGACATCATACGAAGGGTTCATCCAACGCTTGAACATGATGATTCCACAGACATCGACAAGGTGAAATCCATGATTGAGGAACAATCTAGGAAAACAGTTTCCGGCATAACTTCGTTAATGAAGAAACATGTAGAGAGACCACCGGTTAAAATAGAAGTTAAAACTTCTAAAGAGACAATCAAAGTCGATGGCATACATCACGAAAAGTCGCCAGATGTGCTGAAAGCACTATACAGAGGTGATCGAGTGATGCTTGTGGGTGGTGCAGGTAGTGGCAAGACGTTCATGGCACAGCAAATGCACAAGGCACTTGCCAAAATGCTTGAGCAAGATGACTACCAATTTGGAATGTCCGGTGCTATGCACCAAGCATGGAATGTAACAGGATACATGGATGCCAATGGCAACTACGTTGAAACAACATTCGTCAAGTGCTTTAGGGATGGCGGACTGTTTTTGTTCGATGAAATCGATGGCTCAAATCCACAGGCATTGGTTGCTCTAAACGCATCACTTGAGAATCAATTTGCTGACTTCCCATGCGGTGTCGTTAAGCGTCATCCGAACTTCCGCTTGATTGCTTGTGCCAACACTTACGGAAAAGGTGCAGACCGAGAGTATGTAGGTAGGAATCAACTGGATGGTGCAACGCTAGATAGGTTCAAACCAATCCTAGATTTTGACTACGACATATCGCTTGAGAGAGCAGTATCACCTAATGAAAACTTCACGAAGGTCGTACAGACACTACGTAAAGCGAAGGATGACATGCGAATACGAAAAATTATATCCATGAGAGCAACAGTAGCCGGTGGCAGAGCCATAAACGATGGTGAAAGGTTCGATGAAGTCATAAAGAACTATGTTCTTGACGGACTGGACGATGACACAAGGAAACGCATCATCAACGAGGCGGGTGGTTTAAACGTCTTAAAACGATTAAACAAAACAGGGCTAAAAATGAGTGATAAAGATGCGGTAGCTAAAGCTAAAGAAGAAATCAGAAACGAAAAAGGGGGTGCGTAATGCCTAAGAAGAAAGCACATATAGCCAACGAGATATACGAGAGTATAGACGAGGTGTTGGATAGAGTATGTGATAAAAGCCTACCTAATTGGGAATCCGAGCATGGTGGAACGTTGAAAAGCGATACTAATATGCCCTCTGAGGAATGGTGTGATAACACAACGTTAGAGGAATCCATCGAATTAGCAAGGTATGGGTGGAAGAAGGGTGCAAGTATGATGACCGACAAATTGGAATTGGCACACAGGTCAACACAGTTTGAACGCTTACCCGATTATGAGTATGACGTTGCCGGATATATACCTAACATACCTCTGTATGTATCCGGTTCACCTACCCATATGATGTCACCTATTGGCAACGAGACATCCTCTAAAAAGACGATAGAAATATTGGTAAGTCTTGATGCATCTTGTGGGATAACAGCAGACAAGATGCTGAACAAGGGTGCATCTATCTTATCCCTTGTGGATAAGTTAGAGCATGGTGGAATGTCTTGCCATGTAACAGGGTGTATCTACTCAAACGCTAGGAATAATGGTTCAAAGCATTACTTTGAATTTCCTATAAAGAAAGCCGGTGTGCCTATGGATATAGATAGATGCGCCTTTGCCCTAGTACATCCGGCACTACTTCGTAGGATATGGTTTAGGGTTATTGAATTGGACGTAGATGCATATAGGGATTTTCGTTCCGGATATGGCAGACCAACTAATGTTCCATTACATATGAGGACAGGAAAGATTTACTTTCCTAAAGCCAACGACTTTCAGCCATACTCTGTAGAGGAAGGTGTGAAAACAGCAGTAGAAATGTACGAACACCAGATAGACGGAAAAGACTGGGATGGACTGAGTGTTTAAACAGCTTATTAACAACAAATGCACAGAGTGCAAGGGGTGAAAAATGAAAACAATTAAATCAAAACGATTTGGTCATTGGGAATTACGTGGGGATGGATTAACACAGCATAATGCAACATCCAAGCAGATGCGAAAGTTTCTTATGGATATGGGTATGACCAAGAAACAAGCGATTAGTGAGACACGTGAAATGAAAAAGAACGAGTGTTGGTATGATGCAACAGGCAAGTACAAGGTGGTTCTACACGAATTAATCAAGGGAACATCAAGGCATGAGCAACTGATACATGACGGAACGGATGGCATCACATGGTTAAGCATACGTAGGATTGATGAACCATCAATATACCTATGTGACTGGCGAGACATGCAAGCGATTAAAAACGATTTGTGTTCGCCAACAAGAGAGGCTATCGAACTATATCCTAGCGAGGAACGAGTGCATGATACGAGTAATGTGTTTCATTTGTGGGTATTGCCGGAAGGTATGCACATTCCTCTGGGATATGCTCATGGTGTCGATGTGAATGACACCGAAGATAAAACACAACGAAAACTTAACACTTAATATTTTTTACTACTGAACTTTAGTGAAGTAGTTAAAAAATAATAAATAAGGAAAGATTATGGCTAGATATGGTGACAGATACGAAAACTGCGGTGATGCAGTTATGGATTGGTATGAAAATACCGGTGGCGGTGAAGGAACGTCAACATTTGATATATGTGACAAGTGTATTGGTGATCGTGGGAATGAATTGCTTACGAAAGGCATCCGCAACGTCATCCCTTATGGAAGTGACGAGCCTGTTGGCGAAGAACTCATAAGCGGTGTTGTACGACCACCATACACAGATAGGGGTGATTGTGGGAATGTATTTCCCGCTATGATTGATATGGGATGGTATAGGTGTGCATCTTGTGATGTGATATTGGTTGACAGGGAAGATGCGAGAGAGGGTGGCATTTATGATACATGGGCGACAAGACATGATGGAACGACTTATGTGAGAAAGGTAAGCGTCAAACTAAATAATGGGAAAAGGGGGTGGTGATGAAAGAAACAGGCGAAATAATAATTGAGTTCGATACTGCGGACGGATTCCGTTCACATGTTGACGTAGATATGGTGCGGAAAGCACTTGCTGTTGTGCTTGAGCAAGATGCACACGATGAATTTACGTTGAGTCAAGCGTTGGAAATCATACAGATACGTGTTGGTGCTTTTAACATAACGACACCGGACAATGTTCGTATTCTAACCAACGATTTTAAAACAAAAATAAAACAAGCAATAGAGGGTGAATGATATGAGTGAACAAAAATGTATATGTGGGGATGTTATAAACGAAGATAAATTGGAAGAATTTTCTTATGAGGAATTACAAGCGTTGAATAATTTGCTTGATGGCAAAGCCACAAGTGATGATTACGAAACCTTAGACGAATTTATTGACAGGAAAACTGGCGAAGAAATCGAAGAAGAACGACAACAAGCAATAGAGTAAATGCACAGAGTGCAAGGGGTAAATAATGAAAACAAAAATAACAAATACTTTAATACCAGTTTGTAATCACGAACTTTGTCGTAAGCCTGTGGAAGATATAGAAGTTTGGCTCATTGAAAGCGGTGAGGATAACCACTACAAAGAAGAAATCAAAAGCCATGAGGATAAATACGGCATACGTAAAGTTTATGAATACAGCTACAATGGTTTTGAGCCTTATGCTATAGAGGAAAGAATTACCAGTAAATGCGATGACTATCTTGGTTTCTATGACAATCCCTCTGATTGGAAAACACATTCTCAATTTTGGTGTTCTGAGGATTGCAAAAAAGCAGATGATTACCTTTTCGACATGGGTTTTGAAATGGCAAAGGAACGAAAAGCAGAAAAGGAACTAGAAGAATTAGAACGTTTAAACAATGTATGAGTATGCAAGTTTGGCTAAAGCAGACAGACTGTAAATCTGTTCCTTTACAGGTTCGTAGGTTCAAATCCTACCTCATACACCAGTTTGTCAACACGCTTTTAGAACGTGGGTTGACATAAACCGATAACATCTATAAGATGGTATCATTAACCAACAAATAAAAAGAGGACAAGATATGTCTAAGAAGAACAAAAAAAACAAAATGCCTACTAACGAAAGAGACATCGTTAAGGAAATCCAAAGACTAGCAGAGAGTATGCAAGTGAACATACCTAGCGAAGAAGAAATCAGAACCGAAGAAATAGATGAACTTTCTTTTGCTATGGCAAAGATGCACTCTGAACTAGACCATGTGCTTAACGAATTGCTTAACGAATGTATGTATAGATACGCTGATGAAGGTGGCGATTTCGAGGTGGTAAATGCCGGACATGTGATGCACACCTTGTTAGTGTCTTTGTGCATACAAATATTTCTTCGTGCAAGTGAAGATGAACATGCTATCGACTTGATAGAGGATGCTGTAAATAGCAGAGAACTCAAAAGAATAGCTAAAATAGCTAAGCATATTGAAATGCAATCTACGATAGAAACAGACAGCGAAAGATACGAAAGAAGGCGAGGTGAGAATTTTGCCAACATCTTCGATGAAGATGAAGAATCTAAGCCTGTTGATGCAACAATTCATTAGTAGTTTTATTTACGAACTTCTAGTGAAGTAAGTAAAACTACTACTAACCAACAAACTTACGAGGTAAAAAATTATGGAAAATGAAAACTACGAAACATTTGGTGAAGTAATTAAGGGCAAAACTACTGGAACCATTTATGTTCTGATAGAGGGTGATTATAGAGTCTTAAATGAATCTACAGTCAGATCAACTGGTGCGATACCAAAATACTCAAAAAAGCGAACCATAAAACTTTACGCACTAATAGATGAAAACTTGGTGGAGTACATACATCCTAGCATGACAACCAAAAATAATTCTGGTTTATGCAAGGTCGCATTCAATACCTACAAAATAGCAAGAAAAACAATAGAAGGCATTGAGAATGATTTGGGTGATTGGTCGCCACAAAAGAAAGTCGATGAATCATTTAGAGGAGCAATATCGTGAATCATTGGAATATATTAGGAATCCTTTTCATAGCGGTAGGTGTATCAACGCTTACAATCAACATAGGCTTTGATGCATTTATGGGTGATAAAATCTTATCTTCCATATTTGCGCTTATGTCTTGCATGATGATAATTGCCGGTACTGTACTAGGGGGGATAAGAGAATGAAGAACATAGTTAAAATTTACAGGGTAAAACACCTAACCAATGATGGTGTGCCTTATGCAACACAGCATAGCGAACAGACGATTGAGTATGATGAAGGCACAGAGCCTACGCTTGAAGAAATGCGAGAATGGGTAGGCGGACACATAGAACTGGTCAGACTCATACACGATGACAGAGAGTGCATGGCAATCATCAACGAGGAAGGAAAGATAAACAATCTTCCCTTTAACCTTAACGCTACGATTGAATACCATGAATGGCTACGTAGGCGAGAATTTGAATTGGATGATGTGATTGTAGGCAACTGCGCTGTGATGACTAACTTTGATTTGCAGTAGTTTTATTTATTAACTGAAAGTGAAATAAATAAATACTACTGAATAAGCAACGAGGAAATAAAAATGATTATATTAAAACGTTATAAGGGCGAGGACGAATGGTCTGAAATTTCTGAGGAAGAATTTTTAGATGATGTTGAGGGTGGTGGTGCTTGGAAAGAAGGAACTGCACTTGAGGCACTAGAGGCAGTAGGGCAAATAAGTACAATTTGGTGTGTGTATGAAACAAAAGAATTTCAAAGGAAAAAAAATGTTTGAACTAAAAGAAAAAGATAAAACGATATTAACCTTAGACATACGCTTTGAGGAAGATGGCACAATTAATATTCGTGCTAGAGACAGGATTACACAGGGAGACACAACGAATACGTTTGTTATGTATCCAAACGCATCTGCTCACAATGTTGTGACATCTGCTCACAATGTCGTGATGAAGATGCTTAAAGATTTTGCTAAGCGATTGGCAAATAAAGAGGGGATTCCGGTAAGGTTTCAAGATGTTTAAACGCTTCACGAATCCCCAAAACTATAACAACAAAATAAAAGGAGTACATTATGGGTGCTGATTTATATATCTCTAGCGAGATAAAACCATTACACGAAAAACTTAATCCTCTGTTTGAGGACGCTTTGAAAGAACGTGATGCAATAGAGGATAAAGACTCTAAGGAATACGAACTTGCAAGCGAAAAGGTAAACGGAATATACAACGAACTGTATCCGGACACTTGCTATTTTCGTGACTCATATAACCCATCTAGTGTTATGTGGGCTTTAGACCTGTCATGGTGGACTGACGTGATACCTATGCTTGATGACGAGGGCAACCTTTCATCAGAAAAGGCAGAGGAATTAGTCAACATGATCGAAGATCGAGAAATCGAACTTAGATCAGATCAAGAACCACTAGGCGAAGATTACTTTCAAGAAAGAAAAGAGGCTTTGCTTAAATTCTTGCGACAATCCGTAGATAGCGGAGAGCCTATAGAGTGTTCGCTTTGAACACCAACACTACCCGTATGTTGTTTAAACGATGTACGGGTAAGTGTTCCACGTGAAACAAACACATAGACAACGCACTTGATTAACATGATGTTGTCATGTATGATCTCATTTCAAACCAACAAATAAAACGAGGACAACATGAATATAGAATTTGAAGAAAGAAATATAGAATTGGAAAAAAGATATATGGAATTTACAAACGGAGAACACGTTGTATGGGATAAGCACGAAAGTCTTGGTTTATTCCTTAACAAGGTGTATTTGGTAGATGATGGTAAAGCAGAGTATGCTTTCACAAAAGAAGATTGGGATTTGGCTTGGTGCTTGTTTATTGACGTGTATCAACATGCATTGAGCATAAGCGAATACAAACAATACCTAGAACGTTTTATGTATGACCATTGGGATATGCGGTCAATGCTTAACGCTGTTAAGTACCACCATGCCAAAGATGCAGAAAAGCTGAAGGAACTTTGGGCTGAAGATGAAGTGACTGTCTATCGTGGTGGACATGAGGAAGATGGTTTAAACATTTCATGGACGCTTGACAAAGATCGAGCAAAATGGTTTGCCACTAGGTTTTGGTTTCCGGAACACATGAGGAAAGAAGATTACAGGGGTATGCCTGTACTGCACACAGGGAAAATACGTGGCAGAGATATTGCCTTGTATCTAAACACAAGAAAAGAAGAAGAATGTATAATCCCTCAACCCGAAAATTTTGTTGACGAATTAGACACACAGTTTCTTGAGCAACATGTAAAAGAAAAGTCTGAACATTTTAAAGATGATAAATGGTACACAGATGCCTAGACGCAACCAAAAACCATACTGGCTAGATACTGCGCTGATGTTAAGACGTAGCGGATATACCTTAAAAAAAATATCAGAACGCTTGAACGTACCCATATCAACTGTGCGGTATCAGCTATCTATCAATCTTAATCCGGAACAATATGATAAATATTGTGTAGAACCTAGCACACCGGAAGGAAGAATAAGAACCAAAAAGATTTTAGACCTAAATAAAGAAGGTTTTAATGGAAACCAAATTGCACAACTTGTTGGCGTATCACGCCAATACGTGTATAAACTTTTGCGATTGAAGAAAGAGCAAGAGAATCAACGCCTTGAGTACGTAGTAAACAAAACTTTACTAGAGAAAAAGGGAAAAACAACCAACTAAACAAAGGTGATAAGATGTTTAAACAGTTCAAGAACATGAAGTTCAAACCACTAACAACTTTCTACAACTGGTTATTTGTTGTGGAAAAAGATGTTAAGAGTAAACGCGCAACACGCAAACCTGTACCCACAACTAAGAAAAAAATGGCGGGCGCACAGGCGGGCGCACAAGCCAAAAAGGTGAAACAAAAGCATGATAGTAGTACCCCTAAAGAAGTTCCAAAGAGAGAGGATGCTGTTATTAAACGTGCTAGGGATAAAAGCGGAAGGTATA
>VTLG01000887.1_pt1 | contig 26572 bp, 30 predicted proteins | sample 4694571 | NCBI WGS metagenome assembly VTLG01 (sample SAMN12604809, study PRJNA352737) | marine metagenome | biome: ENVO:00000447; feature: ENVO:00000209|ENVO:00000569|ENVO:01000036; material: ENVO:00002151; isolation source: viral sequences binned using virsorter ...
CCAACACCACAGCCGACTCTAATACAGCGGTGGGCAGGGATGCTTTATATGCAAACACTACAGGCGCATCAAATGTTGCTGTTGGTGCTTTAGCTTTAGACGCTAACACAACCGCAGACAATAACACGGCAGTTGGTTACGCTTCTTTATCAGCAAACACCACAGGAACTCAAAACACAGCAGTAGGCACTGAATCACTAGATGCAAACACAACAGGAGATCAAAACTCTGCACTTGGTTTAAGTGCATTAGGAGCGAACACTACAGGTGCTGACAATTCAGCATTCGGTAGAGCAGCTTTAGCAGCAAACACAACTGCTTCTAACAACACCGCAGTCGGTTCTTCTGCTTTAGTAGCTAACACCACAGGAGCATCAAATACTGCGGTAGGCAAAAGTGCTTTAGCAGCCAATACAACAGGCTCTAATCACACTGCTGTAGGTAAGGATGCCTTGTTAGTATCAACGGCAGGAGGCTACGATACGGCGATTGGCGATTCAGTTCTGAAGGCCAACACAACTGGAAACTACAACACAGGCGTTGGAGCTTCAGCTTTAGCAGCAAATACAACAGCCTCTAACAATACGGCAGTCGGTTATGCAGCTCTAACTGCTAACACCACAGGTACTTTCAACGTATGCGTAGGCGCATATGCAGGTGATGCAATAACCACAGGAACAGAAAATGTTTGTCTAGGATATGATACTGGTGGTGGTATTACCACAGGAAGTAATAATGTAATGATAGGTCGTGCTGCTGGAAGTCACGATAATACTTTAACAGATGGCGCACAAAATATTGTTATTGGTGATTTTAGTGATATTTCTAGTGGTAGTGCTTTAAATCAAATTGTACTTGGTTATAACATAACTTCTTCAGGAAATAATGAATTTAGATTTGGTAAGCCTAGTAATACTGTTTTTAATGATTTTAGCACCGATGCTTCTTGGACAAGAAGTTCAGATGTTAATAAAAAGACTAACATAGAAAATAATACTTTAGGTTTAGATTTTATAAACGATTTAAGAACTGTAACCTTTAACTGGAAACCAAATTCAGAGTTCCCACAACACTATGATGATTATTCTGAAACAGAAAATCACATGGACACAGAAACAAAACTGCATGGTATGGTTGCTCAAGAAGTAAAAGCAGCACTTGATAAGCAAGGTGTAGATACTTTTGGTGGTTGGTCAGAAGAAAAAGATGGCTCACAAAGCATTTCTCAAGAAATGTTTGTTCATCCACTAATCAAAGCAGTCCAAGAACTTTCCGCGAAGGTGGAAGAATTAGAATCACAACCAAAATGTAAATGTAAAGGAGAGTAGAGATGGCAGTCACGAAAACACTCACTAAGGCCGTGCCACATGTAAAAAGCAGCAAGGTTGAAAAGTGGAACCTAGAGATGACATATGAGAACGATAGCGAAGGTGATGCAACGTATTACACCAGTAATTTCAATGCTACAGTAGAAAACGTAGACCCTGTTTCTGGAGCTACGGTCTTTGCTAAGAAGGCTAAAGGTTCTTGGACAAAGAGCGAGCTTGAAGGGATTTGTCCGACAGCTAAGTGGGATGCGGTATTCGCTAGTCAAGTAGACAGCGTAATCACTAATCCACCAGTTAATCCTGTGCCTGATAACAGCTATTCTATTCCTAGCTGATGGAATTATCAGCTTACATACTTTGGAACGCTTTTATAACTCTGGTACTAGCTCCTATTTTTTATACAATAAGGGCAAACACAGCAGAAAATAAAAGAATTGATATTCTTTTAAATAAGACGCGAGAAGAATTAGCAGGTAACTATGTTACTAAAGTAGAACTGGCAGACGATATTGATAGGATTTTAGAAAGTATTGGAAAGCTTGAGAAGAAAATAGATAGACTTTTTGATAGGAATTTATAATGGCTAGGAAAAAGAAGCAGTCGAAGAAGACACGATCCAGGGCAAGCGTAGTTCGTCAGGATTATCGCAAGGGTGGAAGAGTTAAAGCATTTGTAGGTTTGTCTAAACTAAAAAAAGCAGCAAAGCCTCCAAGACCTAAAAGAAGCGATTATGGATCTAGTGATGAAGGAGGTCATTTAGAATATAGGCAGGCTTTAAGGGAGTGGGAAGCCACACAAAACCAACCTGCTCCTTCTACTGAGGTTCCTATTCCTGTTCCTGAAATGGAGAAAAAACCTACGTCCAATTTACCTACGACTACTACACCAGGAGAGTCAACAGATCCTGTACCTACTATACCTACTACTACACCTACTATTCCTACTACGACGCCGACGACTACTACGCCTACTACGACGCCGACGACTACTACGCCTACAGGGGACGGTTGGACAGTTCCGGGGAAGGATGACATAGTGACACAGGCAGTTACACATTGGTATAACCCAGACACAGGCGAACGGCGATCATATCCTACGGGTGGATATAGTCCTCCTCCGGGGTCAGCGTGGATACAAGTGGATGAAGGTACTATTGATCCTACTCCTACTAAAGCCGCGTCCAGATATCCTCGTCCAAATAGAAGAGATTTTGGTGATGAGGGAGGCTTAGAGTATAAGCAAGAGTTAAAAGAATGGCAAGAGAACGAAAACCAATACTTTGAAGAAAATCCAAATGACCCTGATGCTCCTCCTAATTGGAATAACCCTTCTCCTGATGATCCTCCAACTGATCCTCCAACTGATCCTACTCCCGTCGTCGTTGACGATGCAGTTCGGAACAGAGTATCTGAAGGATTAGAAGGCATTGTCCCTGACGCAGCTAAAATAGCTGATCCTGTAAAAGTAGATGATACTATTAAGCAGGACGTTACAACAATGGAAGAGCCTACACAGGCACAAACCTTCCAAGCGGATGATCAAGCACCTGAAGCTGTAAAAACGGAACAAGCTCAAGCAGCCGATGAAACTATTGGACAAGATTTAGAAACTTCTAAAATAGAAGATGTAGCCACAGTAGGAGATAAAGATGTAGCTGTAGATGCTGCTGAAGGGGAAGTTACTAGAGGGCCTATAGGGCCTATTACAGGAGAAATAACTGCGGGAGTTGAGTTCGCTACTGTAGACGAACTTAAAATTGAAGCTGGAAAGGCTGAAAGAATTGAAGATGTATTAGGCCCAGATAATGATTATTTAGTAAAAGAAGTAAAAGGTAACGATACAACTGTTAGCCCTACTCCTGATGCTGAAAAGCAGACCCGTAAAGAAATACTAGGGGAACCAGCACCAGACGGGGTTGAGGCATTTATAGAAGATATTGTAGGATATACAGCAGCTAAACAAAGAATAGTTAAAGGTAAGGCCGCTCAAGGAGATGCTGCTAGTATGATCGCAGCAGAGGATATTATACCTCCTGAGATAGCCGAAGCTATTGTACAAAATCCTGAAACTGTAGAAGCTCAATTAGATGAGGAGCCTGTGGAGGTTCAGGCGGCTATTGCTGCACTACCTACAGAAGCTTTAGTATCTTCACAAATGCAAACTCTTCTTGGTGGTATGGAAGATGGTGAAATACCTTTATGGGCAAAGCCTGCTGTTGCTGCTGTTAATCAAGGCATGGCAGCTAGAGGACTTAGCGTTTCAACAGTTGGACGAGATTCTCTTTTTAATGCTATTATTCAAAGTGCTTTACCAATGGCTCAGTCTAATGCACAAGCTTTGCAACAAAGAGCGGCACAGAATTTAAGTAATGAACAACAGGCTAATTTAGCGCAGTCTACACAAGACATGCAAAGACGAATGGCTAATTTAGCTAATCGTCAAACTGCTGGAAGTCAGACCGCTCAAATGTCTCAACAGATGAGAGTCTTACAGAGCCAATTTGAACAGCAGGCTATTATGACAACTGCTGAACAGAGGCAGCAAACAAGAACACAAGACCTCCAGAATAGACAACAAGAAGCTGTTGTTAATGTTCAGAATGCGCAGCAGATGGCAGTACAAAACTTAGGCAATGAGCAACAGTTAAATATGGCAGAGCTTCAGGTAGAAGCTAATGCTGTAGGGGCTAATCAGGCCGCAGAAAATCAAGAGCTAATGATAGAGTTCCAAGTAGCCGCAGATTTTATGGCTAAGAACGAAGGATTTAAGCAGCAGATGGAACTTGCTAATTTGAGCAATGACCAGCAAATGCGATTAGCTAACCTGTCTTCTAAAAACTTACACCAAAGTGAACTATTAAGCAACGCTGAGAAAACAGAGCTTGCAAATCTTAATAAGGCTATGCAAACTAATCAGCTTCAAGCACAGATAGCTAGTCAAATGAATTTAGCTCAACTTAATGTTGATCAGCAATCGGCAATTCAAAACGCTACAACTAAAGCCAATCTGGATTTGACTAAGTTTAATGATGCGCAACAAGTAGAATTAGCTAATAGTAAATTTATGCAGACTGTAGCTCTTACAGATATGAATGCAGAGCAACAAGCAATTATGCAAAACGCTACTGCGGTAGCTTCTATGGATATTGCTAACTTGGGTACAAGAGAAAGATTAGCAGTAACAAACGCACAAAACTTTTTAGCTATGGACATGGCAAACCTTAATAACGAGCAACAGGCCAACATGTTAAAATCACAGCAGTTACAACAAAGGCTGTTGTCTGATCAAGCAGCGACGAACGCAGCAAAACAATTTAATTCTGCCAGTGAAAACCAAACTAATCAATTTATGGCAAGCATGGCAGCACAAATGAATCAGTATAATACTGCTCAAATAAATTCAATGAAACAGTTTAATGCGACACAGACCAATGCTGCTGCTGCTAGAGATGCTAACAGGGCTGCTGATGTTGAAAAGTTTAATACGCAGCTAGAAACGCAAGTAGACCAATTTAACTCTAATCAAGATTTTGCTAGAAATCAATGGAACGCTCAAAATAGGGCCGTTGTTGAACAGTCAAATACTCAATGGAGAAGGCAAGCCAATACTGCAAACACTGCTGCACAGAATGCAGTTAATATGCAAAACGCACAGAACGCTTTCGCCTTGTCTCAAACTGCTATGTCTTTTTTATGGCAAGAGATGAGAGATAATGCAGATTATGATTTTAGAGAGGGCGAGAATGAAAAGAACAGAATTTCTCAAATTGTAAATACGGCTTTGGCTTCAGATCCTAGTAAATATGGAGGAAGCTTATCAAATATAAAAGATTTGATTGGAGCTATTACAGGAGATATATTCTAATATCGGAGATGTATTATGGGATTATTTAGTGGAATAAAGAAAGCCTTTAAAAAAATTGTTAAGGGTGTTAAAAAGGTTGTTAAAGGAGTAGTTAAAGGTGTTAAAAAGGTTGCTAAGAAAATAGGTTCAAGCAAAATTTTAAAAGCTTTAGCTATTGCTGCTGCTGTCGTAGTGACAGGAGGTGCAGCTATTGGTGCGTTTGGAGGATCTTTAGCTAGTTCTAGTTTTGGTAGCTGGATGGTAGGGGCTAGTAAAGCTATGACAGGATTTACAATAGGCGGAACAACGGCAGCAGGGACTACTGCGGCTTTTGGAACAACGGCAGCAACAACAGCGACAGGTCTTGGGGGCTTAACGGCTGGAGTTACTGGTGGCCTTAAAGTAGGCTCTTTATTGAAGCCTTTTGCTGCTGCTGGTAAGTTTGTAGGAGGAACAGCAGGAAAGATTACTGATCTTACAGGACTTACAACCGAAGCCGCGAGGACGGCAAACATGTCTGAGGCAGCATACGCGGCAAGGGCAGCAGAACACGCTAGATGGGCCGAACTTCCTCCGGGTCAATGGACGAGTCAAATGCCTCATACTCAACCTCCAGTAGCTGCCGAAACAGTAGCAGAAGCAGCGGCAGGATCAGATTATCTAACAGGTAATAAATGGGGCGATTTCGCTTTAAAAACGGTGGCAGGCACAGCTTCTCAGACTCTTTCTGGTTATGGTCAAGCTAAATTAATGGAAGGAGATCCTACAGGAAGAGAAACGCCGCTTGCTACTGAAAGTAAAGAATATAAAGATGCCTTACAAGTTTATGCCTCTAATGAGGGAATTAACTATGGAGATATTTATAGGCAGTTAAGTTTTGGAACTGCTGATCCTTCTTACCAAGTAAATTCTGAATTATATTCACAACAAGCTTTTCAACCCGTGGCATAATTTTTAGAGGTAATATTTAATGGCTAAGAAAAAACGAATACCTAGACCAGTTATTTCTAATAGTTTAAGTGATGCGGCAGGTCAAGTAGTTGTAGATGCTTTAGATGCTGGCTTTGATATAGATGAAATAACTTTAAATCCTGATAAGAAAAATGGAAGACAGGTTCGTGGGGAAACTAAGTTTAGTCAAGAAGGGCTAGATGAGATTGCAAGTATTTCTAATAATGGCGCGGCATTGCCAGGACAGTCTTTAACGAGTGATCCTGAACAACCTAGTCCGTGGGAAAAACCTGCTACTTTTTCTAATCCTAGAGAAGCTTTGGATTCTATAGTCGAAGAACTTTTACAGCCAGAAGCAATGAAAAATATTGTAGGTGCTTTAGTTAAAGGGGCGGCGGTTGCAGACTTATCTTTAGCAGTCCTGTATGCAAAGTTTACACAGGGAGACATTAATCCTGATACTTTGTTATTGTTGGTCGAGCCTGTGATGTATATAATGATGGCTGTAGGAGAAGAGGCTAATATTAAATATAATATTGAAGGAAATGATTTAGATGAGTTTGATGAAGAAGATAGCCAAGAAGAGGAGACAAGAAAATTAAATGAGTTTAAAAATTCATTTACAAACATTAAAAAAGATACGGTTGCTAAAGAGTTAGCACCTTCAAAAATTAACAGCGGGGCAGTCCCTGCTAGTTTATTAGAAAAAGTAACTGAACAAGGGCCTGAAATCAGAAGCATGTTAAGCAGAGGACAATAATAATGGCAATGGAAGACTATTTAACTAAGTCACCTTTTGGACAGGTGGCAGGAAGCTTACTAAGCAGAAGAGATTCTGATTGGAAAAAGGCTATTGGTATTAGTTTGTTTGGTTCTGCTCTTGAGCAAATGAACCTTTCAAAACAGGCTGATATGCAGAAAAACATTGAAAGAACTCAAGAAGAATATGATCAGATTTTTTCTAATAATCAAGAGATATGGGACGCAAAACAATATGAAAGAGATCTATGGAGAGGCTATCAATCTGCTTCAAGAAGAGGGGAAGACGCTAGAGAAGCGTGGGTAGATCGTCAAGCTATTCAAAGGTTTAATGAAGATGCTCATATTCGTAGTGAAATGGGACAAGGAGCTTATGAGAGTTTGCAAGGAGATAGATGGAATCAAAGAAGCAAGGACGCGGCGCTGTCTTTTTTTAGTGAGCTACGAGGTCAAGTTGTAGATGAGATTGAAAGTTTTAAAGAAGATAAAGCAATTACAGCCCCTACTCAAACTAAATTTAATCAAGCAGCTTTAAATGAGTTAAACGCTCAATTAGATATGTATACAGAAGACCCTGCTCAACAAAGTGTAATCCTTGATACATTTGGAAATATTTTTGGTACTTACAATAGAAAAAGAGCAGAGCTTTCTCTAGAGCTACGAGAAGCACAGAGAGCGAGGGCCGAACAAGAAGCCACTTATCAAGGCGTTACTTACGATGAGAACGAGAAAATAATAGTACAACAGATTAATCGTACTCGTAGAGATAAATTCGATTATACAACTACAGAAGAAGATACTGCACGAGAGATTAAATCGCTTAAAAATAAAATGGAAGCGGATGGATATATACTTACGGAAGACGATGCTATAGAAGCATTATCTCTTGGATATAATCCTATTTCTGCTCCTAATTTAACTGCTCTGGTTCAGAACGATATACCCGGCTTTGTAGAAACCTTTACTCTGGTTCAAAGTTTAAAAGATCAAAAACCAGGCTATGATCCAACTGATATTTTAACTGGAAGACAAAGAGATATTTATCATCTTGGTCTGGGCCTTACAGATGATCAAGGAGTTAATTTACTTGAGGCTTCGGAAAATGCAAGGGCAAGATTCCAGACTGCTCAATTTATATTAAGTCAAATAGGAACAGAAGACGACAGGCTAGATACAGATCCTGGTTCGGCTAGTCGCTTATTATATCAGCTAGATGGAGATTTTAAAATTGATGCAGGAAGCGATGGCTCTACAAGCAGTTCTAGTGTTTTTATCTCGCATGTGTTATGGGCTAAAGAAGTTTTAATGAAAAAATATGATATACCAGAAGAGAGAGCTTTAAAAGAGGCTTATGATATGCAAGTTTATGGAATTATAAAAGAAGGAGGTTTTACGAAAGAGAGGTTAAAGGAGAAAACACCGTGGAATCGGCGATGGGATTGGTGGGTTAATCCTGAAGACCAGGAAACGCACGGACATGAATATGTTAGTCCTGACGTACTGTTTATGCCTATTGTCCCAGAGACTGCTCATATTGCAGCAGAGAATTTCACGGAAAATAAGTGGATGCAAAACAGGGGAATTATAACAAGCGACGGAAGACAGGCAGACATGATTCCAGAGGAAGGGAAAGTTCGTGTTATGGTAAGAGAACCGTCAGAGGATTTTGTAGTTACTTTTACAGCCCGACCTGATCTGCCGCTAGGACAAACAGTAGAGACGTTTAACACTATTAACGAGGAAAGAGCAGCCAGAAACGAAGAGCCAGAAGAGCTTGAATATAAATGGCAGAGTTCTTTTGAATATCTGCCAGCCCCTTAATATAAGAGAAATACAAATGCCTAGTTTATATGAAATGATGCCCAGTTCTAGCTCTACTGCTTCTGCAACTCCTCGACAAAAAAAATATACTCTTACAGATTTAAGAAACGATGAAGAGTTTCAACAAACAGCAGAGAGATTTCTTACTTCTATGGGCGAGAAAGGCACTGTAGAGGATATGTTTGAATATTTTAGAGGGACAGATTGGAATTTATATGATTCTGGAAAACTAGCTTTACAAAGTGGTAAGTTTACTAATGAGCAAAAACAAGATTATAGCTATTTACGAAGTAAATTTGATAACGCTGAAGTTGGCGGTCTTTGGGAAAAGGCTAAAGCAGGGGCAGATATAGGGTGGGAGATTGTTTCAGATCCTGCAACTTTAGCTAGTCTGTTTTTTATTCCGTGGTCAGGCGGAACATCTGTAGCGTCGCGTGTAGCGGCAGGAAAAGTGGCACAAGGGGTATTAAAAAAATTAGCTAACAAAGAGATAGCAGAAGGCGTCGCTAAAGGTGTGGCTAGACTTCCTGGTCAAACATTAAAAGCTCCTTTAAGTAAAAAGGCTGTGACAGCGGTATTAGCTACCGAAGGCGCTGCCTTTGGAAGCGGTCACGATTATGCTTCACAAGTAACAGATGTTAATACTGATAGATTAGAAGAGGTTAATTTAAAACAAACTCTTACATCAGGAGCAATAGGGGCAGCGGCAGGGCCTGTTCTTGGTGGTGCAGGGTTAGGAATTTCTAAGTTTAATAAAGCTATTAAATCAAGCCGATTAAGAAGAATTGAAGGAGGTGAAGACTATAAGGAGGGTCTTTTTGATACAGGAGTGTCAAAGACAGACTCCGTTATGGAAGCTTTACGTCCTACTGGTAGGCGTTTAACAGCTTTTGTAACCAAGCCAACAAGCCGTTTTGTAAGAAAAATGAAAGAAGATGAAAGGCTTGAGAGGTTAATTAAAAAATTTAGATACGATACAGGGCGAAAAATAACGGGAGAAGCTTCTGATGTTGCTGAAGAAGCTTCTGAAAGATCTTTTTATGAAATTGTTAATGATTATGTTGGGCGCAGAAATGAAGAATTAGTAGATATTTTAGAGCCTTTAAAAAGATATGGAGCCATTACAGTTCCTAGAACAGGGTCTAGAGATGCCTTTTTCAAGCTTCCGTTTGGAATTACTAAGCGTAGTCGAACCCCTTTAACGAAGAAGAAAAGTGGTCTATTTGGTAAGGGCTATAATAGAATATCAGACGAGACTAATGATGCTCTTGTTTATTATATGAGAACAGGAAAAGATGAGGTAATCAAAGACGGAAAACCGCTGTCTTTAGACGAAGCTTTTAAACTAACGGAACATACAGGGGAAGAGATAGTTGAAGTTGGGGTAAAGCTTAGAAAATGGTTAGATGAATTTCACAATGATGCTAAAGCTGCAAAGCTTGATATTGATTATATTGAAAATTATTTACCTAGACAGTATAATTATGAAATGGTTAAACAAGAAATAAAAAACTTTGAGAAGCATGGTGTAGAAGGTAAGCTTATTAAAGAGATGAAAAGAGCTTATCCAGATCTTGAAAACAACCCAACAGAAATATTAAACATACTTCAGAAAATTAATGACCCCTCTTCTAGAGTAGGTAAAAGCTATACAGAGCTTGTTACCTTGGGAAAAAAGGGCTATAAAAAAGATTCTAAAGGACAATTAGTTTTAGATGAACAAGGAAATCCTATTCCTTTAGAAGAAGGTAAGCCTGTTTCTCCGCTTTTTCCAGAAGCAAAGCCAGCACTAACTAAAGAAAGAAAATTATCAGACTTAAATGACAATAATATTTCTGAATATTTAGATGATAATATAGAGAATCTGCTGGCAAACCAGTATGCGCCGCAGGCAGGGGCCTTCATTCAAAGAAAAATACACTTGGGAGAAGACCTAATAGAGTTTGGTAACAAAATATTAGGCCCTATTCAGAAGACTCTTATTGCCAAGGGAAAACCTTTAACATCTAAAGAATTGAAAAGCTTAGAAAATATTTATTTAACGACAACAGGACAAATGCCTTCTTTCAAAGACGGCGTACTCTTAACTGCGAGTCAAAAAAGAGCCGCTGCTGATGTTGCTACAGTTATGAACCAGGTTGCTTTGCTTCCTTTATCTACTGTAACAAGTTGGGCAGAGATAGCGGTTCCTTTGGTTAGAGGCGCTGGAGGTCTACTATTTCAACAAGCAAAAGCAGAAGGAGCAGGAATAGGCGAAGGAGGCATACGAACACTTTTTAAAACTTCCCGTGACTATGGAAAGATGTGGTGGAATGATGTTGTTAAAAAAGATTTAGTAGATGCTAGACCAGAAGCTTTGAAAGAATTGAATAGGTTTAATCGTGCGCTTAACAGGGCAGGAGAAGACAGAGCTTTAGCTATGTACGGACAGGGATATGGAAGACGAGCATCCATTGTTCAAAATAAATTTTTCAAAATTAACATGCTTCACGATTGGACTAGATTTACTCAACTGGTTTCCTTTAATGTTGGTAAATCTAAAATGTATGAAAATTTATATGAATTATGGGAAAATAAAGCTAAAAAACATTTAAGCGCAAAAAAGCAATTAAGACTAGAGAATGAATTAAGTGAATTAGGAATTAAAAATATAGACGAAGGAATAGGATGGGTTGAGGACGGAGGCCGCGCTTACGGTGATTTTTATGATGATTCGTTTTTGCCTAGTGCTGCCAGATATGTAGATGAAGTTATAATGAACCCTACGGCGGCATCTAACCAAAAACCGTTATGGTATTCTATGCCTTCTACTAGATGGCTTTTTGGTTTGTTAGGATTTCCTACAGCTTTCAGCAATACCGTACTTAAAGGAGCCGTTAGAGAAGTTGCTAAAGATGTACGAAGTGGTCAACCGTTACATTCTACTCCTAGTATTGTCTTAGGACTTACAACTATGTCTGCTATTTCTATGTTTGGTAACACGGTGAGAACAGGAGGTAAAAATTTAGAAGAGGTTGAATTAGGAGAAAAAACAATAGGCGATGAAGTTTTTGATTCTTTGAAACGGTCTGGTCTATTAGGCCCTGCTGAATCAATAATTAGAACTCAAGAAGCGAGGGCTTATGACAGGCTTGATATGTCTCTTTTGAAACATTTTACAGGGCCAGTTGTGAATGATGTTCTTGATCTAGTACAAAGATACGAAAGTCCTGCATCTTTGATTGTTAGTAAAATACCAGGACTATCTCTTTTAAGAACCGCCAATCCAGACGCATACAAAGATATTATGGATGCTGCTAGAGCAATAGATCCTTTTAAAAGAAGACCTAGAAAAAAAGAAGAAGAAAAAGAAGTATATCCTGTTCTTTATGCAAAAGGTGGAAGGGTTGAAAATGTTCCTCAAGTACCAAGAGAGCCTGATGAAAGAATAGATAAAATGACAGGACTTCCTTATAATGTACAAGCTGGCAAAGCTTTTATAGATGAAGAAGATCCAGAGAAAAGAGAAAAGCTTGTCATAGGAGGAAAAATAATAAGCAGGGCAATGCGTAATTTTTTAATTTCTCCTAAAAAACTAGACGAAATAATCGCTACTAGGGAAACAAAAATGCCTGACATAGATGTTCCTAAGACAAGAGCTACAGAAGAAGCTACAGAAGAAATAGCAGAAGAAGCTACAGAAGAAATAGCAGAAGAAGCTACAGAAGCTGCTACATCTGCTGCGGGTAAAGATGTTGCAAGGTTGCAAGCAGTAGAAGAAACAGACGTAGGAAATCTTTCACGAGAAGAAGTCCTTGCTTCTATTAATAAAATTCCTTTAAAAGAAAGATTAGAAATTATAAGGGACGATTATGATACTTTTTATGATAAAAAATATGAATTTTTAGATAGCGATAAAATTGACTTTTATGAAGATATTGTTGATCTTAAAACCTTACCTTCTGATTTTAAATCTAATGATGATGTCAATACCTTACTTAGAGTATATCTAACAAGATATGATATTCCTGAAAAATTTATGGGTGAGGTTGATACGTTTGGAGAATTTAGAGGAGTGACACATTTTAAAGAGTTAGATAATAATAAAATTAGAATCTTTGTTCCAGCTAATCAATATGGAGGACAAAATAAATTCACTACTAAAACATTTGATAATCCATCAAAAAAAGAAATAGAAGATTTTTTAACATCTAGTTCTGTGGACAAATCAATTAGGGAAGACGTTGCAAGGCTTCAAGCTAAAGAGTTAGCTGAAGGCGGCAAAGTTAGGAAAGGCTTCCAAGAAGGCGGTGAGGGAATACAAGGACATGTATTATCAGCCCTTCGTAATCTATCAGAAGGGTATACTACAGAAGATGTAGTTTTTAACGCATTAGCAAGAAAATCTAATATACCCGGTGTTAGAAATATAACTAGCAAGAAAGGCACTTTTCATTATGACAGGCCAGGACTTTTAGGGAAAGATAGTGAAGTAGCTTTAAGATTTAATCCTGAAGAAAAAAGCGGAGGCGTTCAGTTTTTGAAACGGTTTAATGAAGGAGGAGAGGCTGAAGATCCTTTAATAGAAATTGTTAAAAACTCTTTAAGAGAAAAAGAAGGATTGGAATACGAAGCGTACAAGCCTGTCCCTGAAGAGGAGCATTTTACTATAGGCTATGGTCATTATGGGCCAGATGTTAAAGAAGGGCAAGTAATTGATGAGGCTCAAGCAGAAGAATACTTAGATACAGATGTGAGGATTAGAGTAGAAGAAGCAAGAAAGCTTATTAAACCTTTTAATCAGTTCCCATTAGAGGTGCAAGGCGCTATTATGGATGAGTTTTATAGGGGGTCTATTCGTCAGAGTCCTAACACAGTTGAACTAATAAATAAAGGAAGATATGCAGAAGCAGCTAATGAATATTTAGATAATGACGAATATAGAGAAGCAGAGGAACTAGGAAAACCTGGAATTAGGTCAAGAATGGAAAGAGTTTCTGAAGCTTTAAGATCTTTAGAAGATTAAGATGCTCCTCTACCTTGAAACAGATCTTGACAACGCTTATCAAATAGACTGTAAAGAGCGTACAAAGAAAGACAAACCTTGGATACAAAGAGAAGAGTTCCGAGGGCTATATGAAGAACTTATAGAATTATATATTGAAAAGGCCAAAGACCACATCTTTGTAGATATTAATTTAGAAGATTTACCAGGATGGGTACTAGGAGAAGTTGAAAGGACATTACAGCATGAAGTTGTATTCACTGAAGAGGAAGAATAAACGCTATGGCAAACTTTGTTTTCGACAAATATTTTATAATAATTTTTATCTTGTTTATATTTGGGTTACTTCCAAATGAAACATTCTCTCAACAAACAGGGACATGTACAGCAGGATCACAATACTGTGAAGCTAATACTCTTGTAACAACTACAACGGGTACGAATACTAATACCAATACAAATACTAATACAAACACCAATACGAATACTAATACTAATACGAATAATAATACGAATGTTAATACGTCTACTTCTACGGCAACGAATACTAATACAAATAATAATGTAAACAGTACCTCGTATACTGGAGAGTCTACAAATACGAATGTTAATACTAATACATCAACAAATACAAACAGCAATACAAATGTAAACACGAACACTAATAACAATAACTCAACAGTTAGTTCGTCTTCTACTGCTAATAACACGAATGTAAACACTTCTACAGTTAATCAAGACGTAAGCAGCAACAACGTAAATACATCAACCAGTACTAATAATAGTACAGCTACCAATACAAATAATAACAATTCGGTATCTGAAAGTACTTCATCTTCGGAAGTCACGACAAATAATAGAAATGTCAACACTAACGAAAACATCAACCGCAATGAAACGGTACAACGCATTGAACAGGACATTAATAGTCCTCCTCCAAGCGCAATCGCGCCAAGCATAGGAAGCTCTTATTCACAAGACCTGTGTACGACAGGAGTGAGCGGCGCTATACAGACTCAAATCTTTGGGTTCTCTGGAGGCAGAAGCGTAACTGATACAAACTGTGAGCGTATCAAGCTTTCAAAGACCTTATACGATATGGGAATGAAGGTCGCTGCGGTTAGTCTCATGTGTCAAGATGATAGAGTATTTTCAGCTATGGAAATGGCTGGAACACCTTGCCCTTACATGGGAAGCATAGGAGAAGAGGCTCAAGATAGTTGGGATAGAAATCCACAGGATCAGCCGGACGGAATGGTTAGTGTTTCTCATAATTTTAAAGAGGCTGACAGCGATTCTGAATATGAGTATCGTGTTTGGACAAAGGAAGAGTTTTGTAATGAAATGCCTGACGAAGCTGTTTGTCAGTCTTAGCCTTCTTATAGGAGGACTTGCAAGTGCAACTGACTTCACGGTAGGGACATCTTCTGTTCTCGATCTGAGAGGGCAATCAGGGGCCTTAGAATGGACTGTATCAGATGATGGTAGGTCAGGAGCAATTAATTTAGGTTTTACCTTTGGATTTTATGGTAATGAATACACTCAAGGATACATGGCTACGAATGGTTGTTGGTCTTTTACAACAGCCTACTGTAACGATTACACACCCGATCCATTGCCTGATACAGTTTATACTATCTACCCGTTTTGGACTGATCTTATCAGGGATAGTGGCTCTAGAATGCTTACCAAGTATTTTGATAATCCTAGCGGTGATAATTATTTTATAGCGGGTTGGTATGATTTAAGAGAGTATTACAGAAACTCCGATAACACGTTTGAAATGTGGCTGTATGAGAACTCTAATAACATTGAGTTCAGATATGAAGAGTTAGACATTAACAGGCACGATGTTCTGATTGGTATTCAAGGAAGTTCTACAGAATACGATCAGTACCTATTCCATGATGAATGCTCTACAGGATCTACAAATTCTAGTTCTTGTGTAAGCACCGATTGGAACAATACGGCTCACAATACAGCCTTAGAGAATAAGTCTCTAATGGCAGAGGCAGATATAACAGCGCAATGTAACGCTAATCCTCTATATTCTGTGAACTGTAACGGTTACGCACTGGCTTATTTTAATCAGCAATGTGGCATAGATGCTTTATACGATACAGATTGTACTGGATACAATGAAGCTTATATAGCACAACAATGTATTTTTGATTCGTTATACCACACTTCTTGTTCTGGTTACGAGTCAGCTTTAGCGCAGCAGCAAGCCATCGAAGACTCTTATACAACAGAAGAAGAGTTTGAGGATGGAGGGTACAGTCAGGAAGAGTACGACATGTATGGCTTTTCTCCTGACGAAATGTATATGAGTGAAGGTTATGAATCAGAAGAGGAATTTTATGGCTATGAAACAGAAACTTGGGAAGATCCTTACTACGATCAGTACTACTATGAAGAAGATTTGGAATCGTTTGAAGAGCCTTATGAAGAGGAAACGTTAGCATTAGACTCAGAGTATCTATATGAGCCTGTCTGGATTGATATGGAGTTTGATCCTACTACTGACGAGTTTGTTATCTATGATATAGATTCAGAGTACGAGGATGTTTATGTTGCACAGTTAGATCAAGACTATATCTTTGAAGACATGGCAATCACTGAAAACTGGTTAGCTGTTGAAGATGATTGGCTAGAGGACGAAGCTTTAGAAGAACTAGAGCCTACGCTTTTAGAAGAACAGGCTGAAGAGGTACTTGAAGAACTAGCAGAGATAGTAGAAGAAACTGAACTGCTGTTTATTGATGATGAAGCTTTAGAAGATTTGATAGATGAGGAAGAACTAGAACTTCTCATAAATGAAGAAGCTTACGAAGAGCTAGTAGAAGAAGACAACATCGAAGATGTCCAGGAACAAGAAGAAGCTTTGATTGTTGATGAAGAACCAGCAGAGATTCTTGTAAGGTCTGGAGGTTCTAGCTCTTCTAGGGTTAGCTTTAACCAGGCGGTCGCTGTGGCCTTAAACTCTGTTAGAGATACAGGGACACAGGCTATGGGGTCTTCGGGGTCTGGAGAGGCTCTCAGTGCGTCTGAGGACGATAGTAGTGGAGGCTTCCTAAGAGATCAGGAAGAACAGTCGTTAGGTATTCAAGCGTTTCAGGCAGCAGAAGTAGGCCCTGAAATAGTTACCTCACCCTTTGAAGTAGCAGAACAGCAGCAAGAACAGCAGTCTCAGGAGGAGTTTATGTTTGAAGACGGAGGAACTTTTACTCAGTCTGACATGCAGTTTGAAGACGACTTCAACGAGGCTATAGCTGTAGGAGGAGACATAGGAACATTCCTTAGTCAACAAGATCCAGACTTCGGAAGGTTTGACATAGCTCCACCAACAGTCAGCGAACAAAGGATTGCACAGGCCGTAGAATCTTTAGCAGATCAGATAGGGGCAGAGGCTGCTCAAGAGAACTTACAAGAACAGCTAGATTCTATGATGCAGGACGGTGGCTTTGACACTGATCAGACAGCAGCAGTCGCTTTCATGGGCTACAGAGAAGGCTTCTCACAGTATACAGGAATGATTCAAGTTCCTGATGGATCTAGCTGGTATCTTAGTACGACTATGTACGCTGAAGAAGATGTACAAGACAATAACTTTAGCTTCTATATGATGGCTGGAAAGTCTCAAAAGAAGCTGAATGAAATGGTAAATGTTGAATATAATTAAATGACTAAAAGACTATGGAAAACAAATAGTGTTTCTAACTATATAGCGAGTGAACAAATGGCAGAAGTAGAATACAAAGGAATAAAGATTGGTGGAGGCAAGCTGTTATTAATCTTGCCACTACTAGGTACGATTTCTGGTGGATTGTGGGGAGGCTTTGAATTATACAACAGGCTTCTGAGCGCAGAAGCAAAGCTATCGTCCTTACAACCAGCAGCTATAACAGCAGAGATTAACAGGCTTGAGACAGTCTATAACATTATACGAGAAGAACTCGTAGCAGACATAGCTGGAGTAGCTAGTGATATTGATTCTGTGTCCCGTGACATAGACGAGTCTAATAGGCTTTCAAGAAGCATCGAATCCTCTACTGCTGAAACACAGAGGGAAGTGCGTAATGATATCTATAGTATAGAGAGATCTATGCAGACACAGTTTCAAGACATGAACGAAGAACTTAGAGGCATGAGAAGTGATCTTGATGATGAGATCCGTACCATAGATGAAAGGCTTAGAGAAATGCGGAGTGACTTAGAAGAAAGAATTGAGCAGATATTAGAGAATCCGCTGAACGATGTAGAGTGAGGTAGAATAAAATGATTGATAAACTAATTGGCCCTATCACGGGCATTGTAGATAAGTTCGTAGTTGATAAAGATTTAAAGATGCAACTACAACATGAACTAGAGACAGCATTACACAGTGCTAACATGGCACAGATAGAAGTCAACAAGGCTGAAGCTGCACATAAGAGTATCTTTGTAGCAGGGTGGAGGCCATTCGTTGGATGGGTCTGTGGTGTTGCGCTTAGTTATCATTTTATTCTAGCGCCTCTACTACAGTTTGGATTCGCTGTTGGAGGAATTGATCAAGCACTACCAGAGTTTGACTTTAGTCAGTTATCCACAGTACTGATGGGTATGCTAGGACTTGGTGGACTTAGGACGTTTGAGAAGATGAAAGGCGTATCAAGAGAGAGTAAGTAATGGCTAAACAAAAAGATTCAAGATTAGCAAGAGCAGGAGTGTCAGGTTTTAACAAGCCTAAGAGAACTCCTGGACATAAAACAAAGTCCCATGTTGTCGTGGCTAAAGAAGGAGACAAGGTAAAGACAATACGCTTTGGACAGCAAGGAAAGACGGGAGACAAGAAGAACACGGCAAGGTCTAGATCTTTTAAGGCACGACACGCCAAGAATATAGCCAAAGGAAAAATGTCCGCAGCTTTTTGGTCTAATAAGGTGAAATGGTGATGTGATGATAAACGAAATTTATGATTGGATGGATCAGGTAATTAGACATTCTCTTTCTATTTGGTTAGCTATCCTACTACTGACATTTATATGGGCTTCTACGGTATGGGCTGTTACAAAATGGATAGGATGGTTTAAAGCTTACACTAATACAATGAAGGAAAAAGAATGATTAAAAGATTAGCTGCTGCTGCTTCTTTAGGAATAGGCGTTACCTTTGGTTTGTTATTTATTATGCAGCTTCTTATATCTACAGGGCAAGAGGCCATTACGGAGACTGAGAGCTTTAGGCTGGCAGACTTTGTTCGTGTAGAGCGTAATGAAATAGTAGAAGTAAAGAAAGAAAAACCTGAAAAGCCACCAGAGCCTGAAGAAATGCCTGAGATGCCTACGCCTGATATGATGAATAACTTTGATAACTCTATGGCTGTCTCTGTATCTGCTCCTCAAATCAATACAAGTATGCGAGTAGGTGGAGTAGGCTTTGGTATAAGTGATGGAGAATATCTACCTATTGTAAAGGTAGCTCCTGTGTATCCTGCAAGAGCTTTGCAAAGAGGATTAGAAGGTTATGTTATTGTAGAGTTTACAGTAACTAGACAGGGAACAGTAAGAGATGTAGGTGTTGTAGAATCTACAAGCACTTTGTTTGAACGTGCAGCGAGGGAAGCTGCTTCAAAGTTTAAATATAAGCCACGGGTAATTGATGGCGAAGCTGTTGAAGTCCCTGGTGTAAGAAATAAAATAAGTTTTTCAATAACTGCTTAGTTATAAACTATATTCAAAATTCTGTGTCTCGGCATTCAAACCTACAAGCCTTGCTCCGTTTCTAATATGGTAATGCGTTGCCATTGGAGTAAGAGGAGATAGAGTCACAACCTTTTTAAACTTTTTCTTTCTTGCATACTGTAAAACTTCCTGCATTATTTTTTTACCTCCTCCTTTCTTCCTAGACCAGACAGTATAAGCAATAGCAATGTCTGCATTTTTCTCATACTTACTAATCTTACTCATTAGATCTAACTCACGAACAGTATGAGGTACATCATTTGTAAAGGCCAAACACACTACTGCTCTTATTTCCTTTCCGTGTTTAAGTCCAAAAATTTTTCTATCAAAAGACCTCCTCCATTTCAAATCTATCTCTGGCCTAACAGGATCTTCGGACACATCTATAGTCTTTAGCTCAACAAGTCTTGCCTTGTTAATCCAGGCAGAGTCTATATGGCTTTTTCTCTTAAACCAGTTGAGTGTTTTTTCAGCTATCCTGTTCATATAATTTAGGGGAGAAGTTGGTTTTCAAAGCTTGTAACTTATCTTCAGACTCTGCTAGTGAAGCTATCAATGCGTCTAAAGACTCCATTATTCGTGGGTGTTCAGCTACTCCTACGCTGTTCATTAGATAATTCTCTATATCTATTTTAGTTTCTTCTATCTGTGCTTCGTACTTAAGTCTCAAAGCTTTTATTTTTGGGTGTCTTCCCACGCTTATTCTCCTTATTCCTTTAAATATTCTGCTGCTTCAATGAGTACTAGAGGGTTGTCCTGAAACATCCCCAACCCTACATTACAGTTATTACAAAGTAGACCCCTTACCTTACCGCGGGTGTGGCAATGGTCTACAATGGGTTTAATATCGGCAGAGAAGTCTTGGTAGCATATCTTACATTTGTTTCCCTGCTCGTCCTGCATTTTATTTTTCTCCGTTAGAGTTATGCCATACTTTGCGTACTTATTCTTCTGGTAGTAATCTTTATTATAGGCTACTATAGCTTCCTTGTTCTTCTCTCGGTAAGCTTTGCTTCTGGCTTTTAGGACTTCCTTATTCTTCTCTCGGTAAGCTTTTCTCCAGGCTTCTCCATCTTCTTCGTTCTTAAAGGGCATCGTCTACAACCTCATATTCCCAATAATTAATGATCATATCTCTAGGTATAATCATTGGAGTGTTGATAGTTTTCTTATCCTTCTCATAAAAATCTGTACATAAAACAATAGCATCGGAGTTTTCTTTAATCAAGAACCCTATGGTAGACCTGACAACTGGCTTTAGTTTTCTTGCGTCTTCTAATGTAAAGTCGTCTGTGTCTATCCAAGCATCTCCCCACTTAACTTCTACTATTTTCATGTTCTCTAATTAGAAGGCCAACAATTTAAATTCGCTGCTACTGTTCTTCGCTCACCCTCTCCAAAGAAAGGGTATACCATGTGCTGTAACCAGCTAGGAAATAATAACTGTCTTCCTATCTTTGGTTTAATTGATATGGATTGAGGAGGTCTTAATCTTTCTGCGTTCATAATCTCATTGCGTCCATAATTAAATGCTAAGAAACCATCACAATCTCCTGAAGAATTATAAAGATTATATTCAGAATCACTCTCTCCAAGCTCTCCTCGTTTACCTATTTGTTCAGGTACTTTTGTCCAACAAGTAGTGCTTATCCCCATTAAAGTTTTAGTGCCATGATCATGTATGGGGTTGTAGTCTCCTTCATAACTATGTACTGACCAAAGCTCGTCTATGTCTATCACTCTTCCTACATGATTTATTCCGGTGGTTTTGATAAAGGCTGATAAGTATTCAACTCCTTTTTCAGTTATATACTTATAATAGTTTTCTAGGGCAGGGTCTTTATGATCCATTAGTAACTGCTCTCCGTGGTGTATCTGCCCAACTAAAGTATGCGATAAAGATTTTTTGTTTTCATCTTCTTTATATTTGTCTAGATAATCATTTAACTCCTTAACCAATTCATCTGGTAGCTGATGCTCTGTAACTATTACTGCTGGTAACCTGTGTATTATTGACATATTATAATCTCTGTAATATTCCACTAAGAAGTATAAACATAGCGATAGCATTCAATGTTATTAAAGACCTGTCTCTCCACATACACGCTACACAAAACCACCCTGTAGCTCCTACAAAAGACAAAACATTATCTAAAAAATTAGATCCTTCTGAAGCTCTGACAGCCATTGCTGCTATTAGGAATAAGGATGAAGCCCACTTAATACACCAGGACAGTTTATCTTTAGGTGTTGTGTCTTCTAATCGCATTTTAAATTTCCTAGTTCTTCTTCTAGTATTTTATGTAGAGGCTCCAAGTGTATACGTCCTTCTCTTATTATTTTTTTTATTAAAGGACGCTCGTCTTTATTGAATATATTTTTAACATCCTTCTCTGGTAAACCACTTAATTCTGTTACTAAGTTTCCTTTTGAATCTATTAAGATTCTAAAAGACAGAATGTTTCCTTCTTTTGTCATATAATTTCACAAGTACCTGCGGAACAGGCAAGCTCTTTAGTGTTCTCTGTCATGTCTTGTGTCTCGTATTCAGAAAGCCTTGACCAATCAACTGTTTCTGTAGTCTTCTTTAACCACTCTTTATATTCTTCAGCAGTAATCTCTTGGTAAGGTGCTTGCTGATAAGAGTGATCGGAATAAGGAAGAAAGGATATACCCGAAACCGAATTAAAATTCTTATATACCCACGCTCCTACTTCTAGCCATTCTGATTCTTTAACAGAGATAGTTACAGAAGGCTTATGCTCACACCAATTATCCTGGTAACGCTTCCAAAGATTCAAGTGTTCAATGGCTGTGATGTCTGCTCTAGTTACAGAGCCTTTAGGAGACTTAATAGGAAAGTAAAAGACAAGAGTATGATCTGGCTTAGTGATGTCGTCTTCGTGATAAACTCCTGCATCAACCATTAGTTTAGCCAGAGGGTCTTTCTTATCTGCTCTAATTGTTCTCAAGTAATAAGGGCTGTGTCTTGTGTGTATACCTGAAGCACTGTCCACTAACTGACTGACAGTTCCACTAGGCTTAACGCAAGTGACCGCTGCTGATTGATTGATTCCTAATTTCTTAGCCCACTTTTTATTCTCTTCTACAGCTATCCTCTTTAGCTGTTCCAGATCAATACTTCCGTCTACCATTCCTTTGTGATCAAGAATCCCTGTAAAAGAAACACCAAGCAACGCTTCTTCTTTGGTATTGTTTTCCCATGCTTTACTTAAGTATCTGAAATCAGTAAGAGTAGCTTGAAAAGTTCCTAAGATTGTAGCCAGCTTTGTCTTTCTTCGGATATCTTCTAGGGTATCCTCTGCTCTGATAACAACCTCTGTTAAGTTACAGAACTGTTTGTTGCGTAGAATAATTTCACTACAGGGGTTAGTGCCGAAGTCTGAATATTCTTCTCTCCTTCCGTTCTTAGCTGCCTGTTTCTCCGCTGCTGTCCTGTTAAAGATACCACGCTCTCCACTCTTGCTCTCGTACAAGGACAGCCACTCTTTAAGAAAGGCTCCCATCTCAACTGTGTCTGTATAAGTGACAGAATTATTAGACAAGGCTCTCTGTTGATTGTCTTCCCACCATGCACCAGACTTAGCATTACGCATACGAGCGTCTGAAAGGTTACTGAGAGAGATTAAAGCACTTCGCCTTACTCCTCCTACTACTACAACTTCTGCAACCTTACACATTAAATCATGGCAATCAATAGACACTAACTTTCTATGTCCTATATCTATAGCATCTTTGAAAATATTAATAGTGAAGCGGAACAAGTCTTCTAAGGGAGCTGGCCCACTGGCTCTTCCTCCAAAAGTTTTCAGTCTTGCTCCGTGTGGACGAACATTCGATACGTCCCATTGAGGAATTTGTCCAGAGTATAGAAGAGAAATTAATTCCTTATACGCTTTAGCCCATCCTATTTTAGAATCAGCTACTTTTATTATTGTGTCTGTTGGATGTAGTTCTTCTGGTAAGTCTGGAAGTTTATTAACGTACTGCCTTTCAACGCTAAAGCCTACGCCTGTACCGCACATTAATATGTAAAGAGTTTCGTCAAAAGCTCTTGGAGTATCTACAGCCAGATAGCTACAGTTGAAACCTGCAACATGGTCACGTTCTAATGCTTTACCTGCTGACATTAATGCTCTCATGCTTGGCATTATGTCTAAGTTAAGTACAGCTTCTTCTAACTGATCACGCATACGACAAGTAATATGTGCTGTCTCAGGCTCTAGGTTTTGTATATGCACCACAAAGAAATCGAAGTACCTTTGTACGGTTTCTTCCCAGGTTTCTCTTCTTCCTTTATCTTCATTCCACCTAGCGTATCTACTAAGATGAATAAACTTTTGGTAGTTTGTAGGTAGTTCAGTCTGCATTTTCTCTCTCTAATATATCTTCTAGTTTTTTTGTTTCATACTTAAATTCTTCTTTCTTTCTTTTTTTAATTTTCTTTTCTCTTGAGTTCCTTTTAGCTTTCTTTCGTTTTAAAAATCCTTTTCTTCGATCTGCTTTTCGATCCCAATCAGTCACTTTCTTTTTCCTTTTCTAACAGGTAAAGAGCTATAATTGCATAGTGAATTATTTTAGCAAGTTCTAACTTCTTGCTAGACTTCTTTCCAAATCTCATTGCATACTTCATTATGTTACCAATACAGAATCCTTCTCCGTGTCCTGCATCTATAATCATATCAGTTGCTTGATACTTTCCAGAACTGTAATGTTTATGATAAGTAGAATCAATATAGCTCATCATCTCTCTTAACATTTCATCTTCTTGAAACTTATATTCTTTCTTGCGAACAATCAAATCACTGTCCAACATCTGTCCACTCCTCCGGTAATGTTTTCTCAGCAAACCATCTGAAGCCGTTAGTCTCTGCCCATTCAGCATGGGTTCTTTTTGTGCCGTCCTTTCTCTTTTTAGCTTGAGGCATAGGTGAGTTAGGGTTTGAAAATAAAAAGACAAGTTCCATATTTTCTGGTAAAGCTTTCTTAATCCAAACGTATTTTCTGTACTCTGCAAAATCCCAAAACCTTCCCTTTGCTTCTAGTAATATTGTTAAACCATTGAAAGACTTAACAAAATCTGGCTCGTAGTGATGCTCTATAATGTAATGGATCTTGTCCTGGTGATGTTGCCAAGACTTCAAAACACCATCATGTAAGCTTTCTTCCCACTTGGAATCATACTTAGGTCTAGCTTTTCTAGGTTTTCTTCTAATGGAATGTTCCTTTCCTGGCTTCTAATTCCAAGTCAATAGCTTCACTCAAGACAGTTAAAACTTCTTCATCTACATCATTTATAAGGTGTCCTGACATGATAAAACCTGCTAAAGCTATTACAATATCATGGAGGGTGTGTTCGTTTTCATCAGAGGCGAGTTTAAGCTGCATTGAATCTGTTCCATCGTAACGTTCTCAATTTCTATGTTAGGGTTCTGTTTAATTACTCTCTTGATTCCTTTCTTTATCCACTTAAATGAGTAAGCGTTTAAATGAATACGATTGTTTGCAAAGAAGTGCTTCTCATCTGGTAACAAGTGTTTAATGTTTTCCATCGTTACCTTGTCAGCTTCTTCCTCTGGTAATAGGGACTGAACCCATTCAATAAGAAGCTGTTTGGTATGTTGAGTTATTCTCCTTGCTTCTCTACCGTTCACGGGGAGTTAATTCCAAAACTTTAGGCATAGATACAACCCTAGTAAAATACTTTATTCCATTTGAATATTTGAACAGTCTCAAACCATAACCATTATTAGCATCTGAATGGCATTCCATTTTATAAGGACAGTATACGCATTGACGAGGAAGCCTCATGTTTCCGCGCTTTCCTTCTGGTATAGGATTATAACATCTAGCAGGAGGTTTGTCAAGATCTGCTGCGCTTCTTATGCTTTTTATCTTGTCCTTTATATTTATTTTAACTAGAGGGCCAGGTTGATAGAGGGCAAGCTCTCCGCTTTCTTTGTTCATAGCTAGAAAGCCGCCTTCATCTGTCCCTTCAGCAGTTTCATATCCTGATAACTGTGCCATGTATCCGAAAGGATCATCATCATGTAGCGTTCCTTCAACAAACTTCTTAAATGCAAACGAAGAGGCTGTCTTAATATCGACAACCTCCCCATCTATCTTGCAGTCCATGTGTCCCTTTACACCGTCTACTTCTATTTCCTTTTGCTCGTCCTCTACCTCATGGCCTGAAAGCTTGACAAGAAGAAGGACTAACTCCTCTAGAATATGCCCATATAAAAACTTAATAAACACTGAAGGGTGTGTACGATTATGTGCTAAGTTTCCATTCTTTAAATCATACCAAAGCCTTCGCATAGGTCTTCCTATGATAGACATTCGTAAACTGGTTCTTTCTTTATGAGGAGTAGCCCAAGACTTTAAGGCTTTCTTAATCCTTTCTCCAAACTCTTCGACTTGTTCATCAGATATGACTAGCTCTTCTGAATCACACAGACAAGAGAGAGTTTCATAGATGTCGTCTACAACAGTATCTACTTTTTTATTCGCCATTGTCTTGTTCCTCTGAATGATTTATAAATCTAAGTTCTCTTGAATCAGGTTCAAAACCTAAAACTTTTACACCTAGTTCTTTTTGTCTTTTTGTCCGTCCACTACTAATGTCAGTGTTGCCGTTTCTATCTGATCGTTTACAAAATGTTTTTACATCTATCAGTGTTACATTATCTTCTTTCATTGCTATCATATCTACTGGGCCTGAACATCCTGCGTTTTGAAAGACTTCGTATCCTTGATCCCATAACCAAGTAACTGCATAGTATTCAGCAAAGTCTCCCTTCCTGCTACTACTATTAATTTTCTTAATAGATTTCATTATTCATTCAACGAATACACGGCGTAGTCATTGTCCTTGTGAGTTACTATGTTATGTCCTGCCTTTCTCAAATCATTTATCCTGGCAGCTAGTCGGAAGCATCGGAAGTCTATCAAAGCGTCTATTGGTGAGATAGTTTTCCCTTCCTGTAAACGGGCTAAGATGTTTGCGTTTTGACTTGTTTTAGAAATTCTCATTGTGTTTTTCCTTATAATGAAATTGAAACCCTCTTTTCCTTTTCTACTTCCTGTTGTTTCCTTTTTTGATAAATCATATTAAAGTTTCTAATGTCTAATATAAAAGA
>VTLG01002541.1_pt1 | contig 26571 bp, 28 predicted proteins | sample 4694571 | NCBI WGS metagenome assembly VTLG01 (sample SAMN12604809, study PRJNA352737) | marine metagenome | biome: ENVO:00000447; feature: ENVO:00000209|ENVO:00000569|ENVO:01000036; material: ENVO:00002151; isolation source: viral sequences binned using virsorter ...
AATATACCTTATCATTTACAATACCACTTGGAGTCTCACCAGTGTTACTAAAGACTCTAACCTTCTCACCATTAACTAACTGATGATTAGCAGTGAATTGAAGTACGTTAGAAATAATGGCATTAACACCAGAGTTTCTAATAACTTGATACTCCTTCTTATATGATGTACCAATACCACTAGGAACCTGCATGAGAACTGGAGTCTCATAGGTTTCTTGTACTGCCTGACCAGATAGAGTATTAACTAAACTTAGATATAATGTCTCACCTTTTCTTGCACCAATGCTGAATGAATCCACCTCTGCTGGTGGTACAATATCAATACTATTGTAACTATTAAGATATAGTCTATCTGTTACACCAACACCAATAGTCTTTGCAACATCAAGAGTCAACCAAGATGATGTACTCTCTTCGTTCTGGAGTTCTCTTGGTGGAATAACGTGAGTAATATAACCAACGTCATCTCTGTCAAATGATTGTGGTCTGAATCCTGATGCTTCAAGAGCAGTCTGACCAAAGTTAGAGTTAGAGTTCGTAATTGAAGCGTCACCACCTCTCTCTGCATGGAAGTGACGAGCATATGCAATAGCGAACACAGAAACCAACTGAACAACAGCGTTGTTCCTTACTCTCATGTGAGAGGTTTCATACGTTGGTTTATAAATTGCACGAGAGTTAGCGTGCAATGGTTTCTCTGCTTCTGACACCGTAGTGGTATCATTAAAGATAGCAGTAGTAGGATTATATAATACGAAAGCATTATCATCCTTCTGGATTGAGATACCAGTGAACTGGGCACAAACCATAGATTTGAAACCAGTTGCCTTGTCACCATCACAATCCAAACCATTCATACCATAAACTGATCTCAATGAACAGTTAAAGACGTATGGAGATGCAGATCCTACAGTATCAGGTTCAACAATAACTGAAGAGTTCTGTATTTCTTGTGCAGTAGGTAGTGCATTGCCAGGTACAGCAGGAGTTACAAACCTAAACTGAGTATCACTAAGTACTTCATCAACTAGGAAAGAACCATTATATGAATTAATAGCAGTAGTAATACCAGCAATTAGAACGGGAGTATCCTTAAATAACCCGTGATTTCTATCAGTATTAACAGTAATAACACTTGTAGGTGTATTACCATCACCTGCCTTAATAGAAGTAATACCAACAGGGTCAGCAGCAAGGTCACCAACAATCCTAAACTCATCTACGTTAGGTTCAAAATCACTGAATGTTGGATAATCACCAAGAGGACGACCTGATGAATCACCATATGCCCTTGCAACCTTGAAGTAATACATATCAAGGTCAGTCAATCCACTATCTGTGCCATTAATAAGCACATTGTTCATACCATCAGCGAATGAGAATGTCGCTAACTTATGGTGTGAGAATGTAGGTGTCTTTGTATCACTATCATAGTTGTAGTATGCAACCTTACCAATATCAGCATCAAAGATAGTGAAAGCAGTAAAGTAACAAGTACCAGTTACACGCAATACTCCAGAGTATTGCATGATATCATTTTCTGGATCTGGTACATATAATGGTCTTAGTTTCGTTTTACGAAGGTCAAAACCAATAATAGATGTACCCCTAGGTAGGATAGCACCACCTTCAGTAGAGTTATACTTATATAATTCGTTATTAGGGTCTAAGACATCAAAGTTAGTCTCTGAAGTGAATTGACTAAGTGTTGCTGCCTGCCACCCTGCGTTCTTTCTTACTTTATATTCTGCCGTTCCACTATTATTTGTTACCGTAAATCCAGGCCTGTTATCAATATAATGTACGCCTGGATAAGCAAGTATAGTTGTTCTGTCTATCTTATCATTATTCTGACCACTCTGATATGAAAATCTTGCCGCCTCAATCAGTGCCCTCTGTATAGTCTTAAAGGGACGAGTTTGTGAATTACCTCTGTTTTCAATACTATCAGTAGCATCGAAGTCACTAGGGTTAACATAGAGGATATTACCCTCAGCATTCTTCAGAAAGTTTTCTAATCTTGATAGAGGCATTGACCTTCAACCTATAGGATTTCTTCTTACCTATTTAGACACTCAAAGAAAGAGAACCTGTGCAATCCTAGGATACTCTTTAAACCATTCAGATTTAAGTTCAGCAGAATGTAATATATCAGTAGGATAAACTACCGCACGATTATATTTCATTTCAAGTACATGTTCTTTATTAAAAGAACTACTCATAACTTCTTGCACTTCTTCATAAGTTGCCTTTTCTCTCTCAAGTTTAGATAAAAGATCATGCAACTTATCTTTAACAGTCATCTGACCATTGTAACTCCACATACTTGTTCCACCATTACATTCTTCTGGTACATTCAAATATATTACTACACCAAATTGACTAGGATGAGGATCCAATTCATAAGTATCTTGATGTGGTATAAGTCCTCCAGGCATCTCAACTATTGATTCAGAAGTAATGAAATTGCACATATATGAGGCATTACCCCATGATGATTCATACTTATCTTTATCAGTAGGTCTTCCCCATATATCCTCATCAAAACAGATCTGATCAAATAATGGTTTAAGATTCCTTATTTCATTAGTAGGAAAGCACACCCTATTTCCAGGCATACCACCACTCATACCACCACTTTGACCACGAATAGATATGAATCTTACCGCATCTGGATCCTTATAAAAGTTATCAATGATAAAGGCAGACTTTTTATCTATTCCAATATCACTTACAACAGTAATATCTAACTCGTCACTTAATTCAAACATCACATAAACATGATCTGTGCCATGCGTGGATTTTTTACATACCAACTCTTCTGAAGTTCTGGAGCACTTAATAGTTGGGATTTATACAATATTGCTCTATTATACTTCATAGGAATCACATGTTCAACCTTATAAGCAATAGAAGTCTTCAATGTCGTATTCATATCATCAAAGGTCTCTACGTCTTTATACTTCTCAAGATTAGGTTTAGGCATAGTCATACTACCTAGGAAACTATACAAACATGTTCCACCTTTTGTTTTATCATCATCAGTCAGATACTCTGCTGGAGTGTTTAGATATACCTCAAGATTAAATTGGAACATACTAGGCATCATTGGATAACTATCCTGAGATGGTAGTATCCTCAATGGTTTTTTAATAAAATCCTCCTCACGAACATAATCACACATGAAATCTGCATTTTTCCAATGATGTTCAAAGATAGAAGAATCTGTCTCTATACCACTCCACATATTAGTATCAAAACATATTTGATCAAATAGTGGTTTAACATTCCTCTGAAGATCTTTAACATGTTCTGGATTCTTCTGAGGAGGTTTCTTCGGAACCCACTCAGTATCCATCTTATGTAATGCTAACCTACGAATTGGTTCTGGATTCCTATAGAAGTTGTCAATAATTACACAACTATTCTTATCAGGTCCTATATCTGTGACACCAATAATTTCTATGTCATCATGTAATTCAAACATTTTCTTTAATAATCCTCGAATATTCAGGGAACCAGAGATAATCTATCTCTGACTCATTTAGTGTTTTAAGAGCGTCATCCACGGTTTCAACCAGTGGTTCTCCAGCAAGATTAAAAGATGTATTGGCAATAATACCAATATGATCCCTACTCTTTAGTTCATTAAGGAAATCATATAATGTATGTCCTTTAGTTATTGTCTGTAATCGACAAGAACCATCAACATGTACGATACCTTTTAGTAGTTCTCTATACTCATCTCTAACCTGATATGATTGTGTCATTGATTCATTACGAGATGACCCTAACATATCAAAATATATATCAGAGTCTTCCTCAAGTACCATTGCAGCAAAAGGACGATACCATTCTCTCTTCTTAATACGATTAAGAATCTTCTTGCACTCTGGATTAGTAGCATCAAATAATATAGATCTATTACCTAATGCACGTTGTCCTGCCTCTGCATATCCCTGAAATATTGCAATAGACTTCTGTTGTAATAATAACTCTACAACCCCAGATAACTCAACCTCATAAAGACTAGAATCATATTCTCCAATAGAAGTAAGAGTTCCATGAAAGAACGTATCACATAATGCATAATTTCTAGTATCCTTTGATGTCTGTTTATATACAACCATTGCACCACCAATACTGTTACCAGTATCATCTGCAAGTGGTTCAAAGAAGAAATTCAAATCTGGATTAGTTTGAACATAATATGAATTTGCAACTACATTCATACCAAAACCACCTGTCACCACTATATTCTTAATTCCTGTCTTGTTAGAATAGTATGCAATACATTCTGATACTGCTTGTTGTGTCTGATTTTGAACATGTTTCGCATAATCAGCATATACTTGATAATGATCTTCAGGAACATCCTTAACAATCATATGAGTAAAATCCCTAAAACAAACGGGTTCTGGTGTATGAGTTAAGGGTTCTATCTTATTAAAATAAGAATCATTTGGAATCATATGAATATCAGGATCCAATGTCTTAACAAATAGATCTGGGAACCCTTCGGGATTACCATAAGCAGTCAATCCCATAGTCTTACCATTCTCTAATGGATGTTGTCCTATTAGAGTAGTTGCAGACTCATATACTTTAGTCAAACAAAACTGACTTCTACAAATATGTTTGGTAGTTCCACTATTATTAAGTTCTTCTAATAACTTATTGATCTTTAAAGAATATTCAAAACCAGATACAGGAGCCCAATAGTTCTTATAGATCTCCATAAGAGAATATGGATCCTTTTCTCCTACAAGAACAGTCTCAGATTCAGTTAAACAATCACCTATAAGAGATCCTTGTCTATCTAATACAAATATTAATGCCTGATCAAAATTACTATTCTCAAATGCCAGTCCAGCATGTTGTAAATGATGTACCTGAGACATGTCAAGAACATCACAATTAAATAATCTCCTTGCAATCTCATCCACACCATAAGAATCTGGAGGATCTGGTGATGCAATTACTACCTTATCTACTGGACCTTTTAAATTATTCTTTGCTTCTATTAATGAAAGATATGGTCTATCTGCCTTCTTCTCACGCCAATACCTCTCTTCTTTATAAAAACCTTCTATGACTCCATCATTCAATACACAGACAGAAGCATCATGACTAGGACTAATACCAACTACTCTCATTACCTAAAAACATAGTAATAAGGGGGCATTTCACCCCCACGGATCAGTTGGGTAACAAGGTTGATCTAAACCCCGATCTCCCTTTAGGCTGTGACGAGTTCGTCAGAGCGGGAGAATTCTCTTGTGAGAACACGAGAGAATGCTACGATGTTATTCGCAGCGGTTTCGATGTCTTTAGCATCTGTGGTTTGCTCTCCGAGCAGGTTTCAGTCATGTTCCTTATACCCTGTCGAAACCTTGGCACCCCCTTGCAAGGTGGAGGTGAGGGGAGTCGAACCCCTGTCCAGAATGTAGGTGACATCACCTATCCTCAAAAGAGGATGCCTCCAGACGGATTTGAACCGCCGACCTTGGCTTTACAAAAGCCCTGCACTACCGCTGTGCTATAGAGGCAATTACTCCTTTGGTTTAGGAGGTTCATTAAGGAGAGGTTTGCCTGTTTGTTTGGCAATAAATGCAGCAAGTTCAGGTGTCTCCTCCCATTCCCAAATGGTCTTACGACCTTTCTTATCTACTTGTTCCCATGTTCTCTTAACCATCACTTTTCTCCTTTAGTAGATTGTTAACACTCATATCAAGAGCAGATTGATTCATTTTCATCTCTTTGAAATCATCCTCTAGTTGTTTAACACGAGCAACGAGATCTGCTATTGCAGTCCCAAAAGCATCAATGTTCTGAAGGAGTAATTCATTTCCAAAAGATGTAGGGTTTCCTTTCTCAGCATACGCTGTAGAGTCTATTGCGTCAACCCTTTTTTGAAATTCTTCTTTATCCATTTTGTTGTTCCTCCCTTTGCATCCTAAGAGTACCCTCTGAGTCTGGTGACAAGTATTTCATGTATATATTACCAGAAACAGTAGTTCCTACCTGACCTGAATTAACACTATGCATCAAAAATGATGGGAAAATAATTATATCACCTTTTTTGAGATTTGGTTTATAATCCAAAGGAAATGCACCATGGCAATTACCCAACTGATTTTGAATTAAACCCATAGAAGGATTAAAGAAAGATGTTCTAGATCTTTCTACAGTCTCATATACAATAAAACTCCACTGAGAATTAGGATGTATATGTGGATCCTGATAATCGTGCTCTTCATACCTATTCCTCCACACATGTCCGATATGTGGTTCCAACCCCATCAATCCACATGGGCCTAGATTTCTACCAACAATATCTCCTAGATGTTCCCAAACTGGTTGGGGTAACTCTAATTTAGTATTAAAAGTTGTCCTGACACCAGAATCCCATGTAGGTTGGAGATCCTCTTCTGGTTCTTCAGGTATTTGAAAGATATCTAAATCTACCTTATCTTCAAATATGGGAATACCGAATACCTGTTTCAGATTCGGTGCGGGTCCGTCTTGCATATTCTTATCCTAGTCATTATATTTTAATGGATATATCAGGTGTTGTCAACTCCAACTCCTGCCCAATCAAAGTCATCTAATTGATCAGCACGTAGTTTTAAGTTTTTCCTATCCTCATTTATATACCCTATTCCCTGTAACATTGACCATGCTTGTGTTTCATCATCATTTCTTATCTCTCTAAGAGCAGCTGCACCAGCAATATAATGTTGAACCTTGGGAATATCTGATGCAATTCTAGAATTCATCTGTGATTCAGCATCTACTATTGCCTGATCATAATCACCACAATCGCCTGGAACGGATCCTGCTGGAGGAACTGTTTTATAACCAATAGATCCTGCTGTACTAGCATATGAAATCTGTGTTCCTTCTGCACAATAGACTTCCGTACCACTTCCACCACCACCTGTGTTTCTAGTATAGATTGGCCATGCAAGAGCACCTACCCAATACTCAGCATATGATGCACCAACTGCTGGTTCTGGATCCTGTTGTACTTCATGCCACTGTGCAACAATATCTGGATCCTTATTATTAATAAGTTCCAACTTATGTCCTCTACCAATCTTCTGTTCATCCAACATACCTATCTCAACAGGATCTATTGGATTCTTAGTAGCATCAAACTCTAAGTCCTCATTATCAGGACCACGAACAACCAAGAAAGAACTAAATGCAGCACCAACAGATGTAGATGTACTTAAGAATAACGCAGTATATGTAGATACTATACCAACATTGAATGTATATCCAGTTGTTGCAGCAATACTTGCGGTGACTGTCTTGTTGAGAGTCATGAAATCGTATGTGACTGACACTCCAGTCGTAATACCATTTGAATCAACCACTGTCTTAATTCCCACAGCAGTTCCAAACCCTGTTATCCTTGCACCATTTGGTAAAACTCCACCAGTACTGAATGTAGTGAAACCTGTAGTATCAGTATCATAAACAAAATCTCCTATACTAGCATGAGTGAATATTCCAACATTCTTATCACCATATATCTTATTGTCACTAGATGTGCAGAATCCACTCAAAGCATATCTCATTCCAGGCCAAGATGTAGTTCCTAATCCAACAACAGTTGGAAGGTTGCCAGTTGTATAAACATAAGGATTTTCAAGAGCATCAGTTATATAATCACCAACTTTAATTACTGCCTTGTATCCACTAGGTTCTCCATCAGTATTAAATCCAGTGAATTGAGGGCCTCTTGTATCAAAGATAGCCATTGGACACTCACCACCACTGGTGACTGACATAATACCAACACTTGCACTTGTTATATCAGCAATTACATTTGATCCATACTCTATATTCTTTGGATATCTCCAATACTTTCCGCCATAATACCCAATAGTAACCCTCTGAGCTGGATCCTTTACTACTTCCCATGTCTCATAGTTACTACCATTATTATCTTGCCAATCATTTCCTTTTTTCTGCCATATTAGATCAGATCTGCATCCATGACTAACCCTAGATCTATAGGCAGTCTCTACTGCTTTAATATCAACATTGATTGGTTTAATTAATGGAGGTATCTTTCCATCCATTTTAACAATCAATTCATCATACTCATCAATGACAGCATCAATTATAGTCAGTTGCTCTTGCATCTGATCAGCTTGATCCTTCTTCTGAGTTCTTGTCTCTCTCAGTCTTTTAGTTATGTCTCTTGGTTTAGTCATTGAATCTCCTCACCTTCATACTCAATCTCCAGTTTATCAACATCTTTTCGTTCCCCATAGACAACGAAACTACAATTTACTGGACCTCCAGCATTATTTAAAACCTTGATTTTAGTACCCCAATCAATAACTTCATAAGATAGTTCTTGATAAGTTTGAATAGGTGTTAATGTAACTGTTATTGTATCATGATCTACTAATCCTTTCCAGTATTCTGGCAAATTAATTACATTTCCCTGTACTGTACCTCTATGATATACACCAATCTCTGCACCCTCAATACAAGCATGTCTAAGTCTCATACCTTCTTTAGTGGGATGGGGAATATCAAACTTCTTAAATGGTGCAGCAACAGAAGCAAATGCACCAAAACCTGAAAATATCTTTGCACAAGTAATATTACCACCAACTGCAAGTAATCCCTGAATAGTAACAAATCCAGAGACATTCATATTACCATTATGTTGTGCTATTGCATTACCAACAGATAAAGCATTCTTAATATCAATACCATTCTTAAGACTCAGAGCATTCTTAATGGTAGTACCCAATTTAGTACATAATCCCATAAAGGTACTAACTGCAATGACATTAACTACACCATGAAAGTTAGCAATACCATCACATCTAAGTGACAATGGTGCAGATATACCAATAGGAGGACCTATCATCACTGTAGCAGTTGGTATGCCAGGAGAAATTGCAGTACCAAAATAGCAGGGACCATTAGCAACTAATGTGCCTGGAAATAATCTACTAGTAGCTGAAAGAAATGACATATCTAAGGCGCCAATGACGACCTTATCACCTGCCATTATGATAGATGCAGTAAATGCCATTATAAGAAGTCCTTAAACTTATCTAACCATTTCATAATAGAACCAAAAAATGAACCTTGAAATACATCAGTCTGTGTTCCTGCTTCAACACCAACACCACCAGTGAGTTCAATAAAGTTACCACCCATACTTATATTATTTGTTGCAAGAACATTCATATTAGTTCCTCTCAAATTAAGAACAGATGCATCAAGTTGAATAAACTTAGTACTCTTTAATGTAATCTCACCATTTCCACCAGTGGATTCCAATCTTACATTTCTACCTTTTATAAGAACGTCACCATCCTGAGCATCTATTAATATATGTCCCTGAACAGCAGTAATTATCTTTGAATACTGTTTGATAGGACCTTTTTGGACAATTCTAATACCACTAATATCATATGATGTTCCCTGAGTTACCTGTTTGTGGTATCCATCCTTATACCATGCAAATCCTTGAGCCTCATCAGTGTACATTGAAAGATCAATAACACGACCTTTCATATCTCCATCTGGTACTGTTATACCTGAATTAATACGAAAGCCAGGATAATTGGCAACATATTCTTTAGTATCTACCTGTTGTGGTGGAATTTCTTCTGGCATTATTCTCTGATTACCTCCTTACCAACACAATCGATGACATCAATAACAAGAGCCCTTCCATCAGGACGATAAATTCTATTTCCATTTTCATCATATTGATTTGGTTTCTCACCAATATCTTGTACAAAGTCTGGAGAGTATGAAATAACTGGCAATAACTCTGCACCACTACCAGTTGTGGTATTTACTACTACATTAGGAATAGTTTGATGTTTATCAGAACACCTGATATTCTTAACTCCAACAATAGATCCAGCAGGAGTAGTAACTAAATCGAAACTACAATTACCCACTTGGCCAGTATCTCCAGAAGTGTATCCAATTCCAGGCCTCTCTGTCACAATATCAGTAACAATACCAACAGGCTCACTTCCTATACCAGCAACACCTCTTGTAGTCCAATTATAAGTATCTGTCCTAGCAATACCAGCAAAAATATTACCACTTAGATCTTCAAATGCACCAGAAGTTATAGTAAGATGATACTCTGTGTTGTGTTTTAAGTCAACTGTTGGATCTATCTTAATTATAGATGAAGATAAGAAAGATATTCTACTATCTTCTACAGGTATAGTCTCATGAGTAACATTAGTAGCAGACTCAACGATAACTAAATCACCCTGTCCTCTAATAATAGGTTCGTTGAATGTAACAGATAGAGATACAGAAGTCTGAACACCTACTGCATTATCAGAAGGAGTTGTAAAGGTAATATATGGTGATTGATCATCTAGAGGTTCTTCTGTAACAGGGAACTTAGGAGGTATAATACCATTTGTCTGACAATATCCACTACCACCACGAAGCATATAAACTTGAACTACCCTTCCTTTATCATCAATAACTGTTCTAGCAATTGCTCCACCACCATGATTAGTCTTATCAATAATACTAATTCCAGGCGATTCTTCATATCCAAGGCCTGGTTGAGCTATAACTATGGTTAAAATACTACCATTTATCGCAGATACTACTGGTATAAGTTCTGCTTTCTTAGTACAAGCACCAAATACTTCTACTTTTGGTGGAACACATTTAGGGAATAAAAATCCTGATGGAATACTATTTCCTAGATCATCTTGTGTCTTAGGATTATTAGTCTTCTCAGTACAATCAAAGAACTGTGCTAAATCTGGTGCATCAGGATCCCATTCTCTACCACTAATCAAACTTAAGAAGGATAGAGATCCATCACCAGCAGCATAATCCAAATTGTTTATAAAATCAAGATTATTAAGAACATTGGACATCTTACCAGCACCTTTGGTGGATAATCCCATACCCTGTGTCCAATCATCATATTCCTCGCATCGTAGAGAATCACATTCTAAGAAACTCAAAATCATATTCATATAAGAAGTTATCTTATTGAATAGACTGCTAACATTATTAAGCATTCCAGACAACCAATCTAATCCGTCTAGAATTGGTTTCAAGAGAGAAGAAATAGAATCTAATAACTTACCCATTATTGCAGAGATAGCCTGTTCAATAGCACAGACACTTGCATTAATAGTTTTTCCAATCAAATCTTTCAAAAGACCCTTAAGGAAATCCATAATATCAAAACCAGCCTTCTCGAAGAGACAGAAAATCAAATCCATGATTCTCTTGAAAGCCTGAATGATAGGATTCTTTTGTGGTTCTGGTACTATTAATCCTATTAGGTTACGAAATATCTTACCAAGATACTTCATTACTTTATCTCTAAGTCTCCTAATTATGTTCTTAATTGCACCCATAATTAGTCTGGTAGCCTTACCAATCAGTCTTCCCAAATCTGCAACAAAGTTTTGAGCAGCATCAATATAGGTTCCAGCAAACTCAGTTAGAGAATTAATAGTTTTAATAAAACTTCCTATAGTATGAGTTATTGTAGAAATTGAGTCATCTTCACAACCATTAGAAGCAGTATGAGGATCAGCAGTAATATTACCAAATAATACATCAGCCTTAACTTGTCTTCTTAATCCCTCTTTCTCTCCTGTATCGCCATCTTCACCTGCTTTCTGATCTGCATTTCCTGTTGGTGTTGCAGATGGTTTTACTTTTGTTACTGGTTTAGTAGTCGCTCCATAAGATCCAGCATTTCTTCCTGTTGTTGTTCCAAAAGCACCAGATTCAGCTTTCTGTCCCTCTGTCGAGAGTTGTAAAACATTAGTAGGAGAGTTAGTTTTATTAACACTTCTAGCTAATGCACCAAATACTACTGGTTGTTGTGCATCTTCTCCATCCATAAAGAAACCAAATACGGTTTCTCCACCTACCATTCTAGAACTCTCACCATAACATGACTGGCCAGAACCAGAGGTAGCATCAACCATAACATGAGCCCAAGGCAGATCGTCGTCTGGTAACTCAGCCTCATCAAATGGATGATGACCAATGATTCTAACCTTACATCTATACGCCCATCCCTCTTCTAAATCGGTTGCTTTGTTTTTCCAGTGTTTAGCATCGGCAACTTTACCAATCCACCAAACAAAACCGTCTCTACCAACATAATTGGTAGTCAATAGGGAATTATCAATCATTTAATCGTCGTAAATTAGGCACTCTGGCTCATCTGGATGTTGGTCACAAAAAAGTTCTATTGCATTAGGATCATGGTGATCTCCTGCAACAATCTCGTCATGATGATGTTCCTCGTATTCAATTAAGTCATGCAACTCTTCCTCAGTATGCCTACGCATCTGTGGATTAGTTGTTGGATCCTCTAGGATCTCCTTATCTTTTTTGATGTGTGCTTCGATTGATTCCATAATAGTAACCTCGTCTATAGGTTTAGTTTTCAGTACCATATGAATCTCTTACAAGATTCAATGATGTTGTATTGACACCGCCTGCAATCTCAAAGTGATGTCGAAGCGATCTTATTAGATAGTTTCCACCTTGAGCTTGATCAGCCTCCTTCAGAGTTCCTTCTGTAGGAGTAGTAGCTGGCAACGTAATATGTATTAAGTCACCTGCCCTCAACATTGTATTACATGGTATCACAATATTTAGGGACTGTGTTAGAAGCAAATTATACCTCGAAAAAGATTTAGACATATCCGAGTTATCCCTACCTTGTGGTTCTGGGTCTTCTGGTAAGTCTGGATCCCACATACCTGTGTCACCAATTCTAGACATTATCCTAGAGGAATAATTAATCAGTGGGGCATCATCTCCTTCGCCTGGAAGAGGTATATAATCAGCTGATTTTTCTAATTTATCCCTTTCATCCTTTAATTGAAACTTAATAGCATCTAATTGCCAATTAATAGGATCAAAGAAATATTGTAAATTGTTATATATTCCTATTCTAAGATTCTTCTGTAGATCAGTATTCTTATCAACAAAATAATGAATAATCTGTCTATCAGTTGTATTTCTATCAGCTACACCAGTTGCAGTATATTGAGGTATCTGTTTATCATCTGCTGACTTCACATCCTTCTTTCCAGAAAGCATGGACTCAATAGATCTAAAGTGAAATCCATCATAATTCTCATAAAAGAAATATCCAGAAGTACCTCTTGCTTTGGCTTCTTTACCTTTTCCAGAAGTTCCACCAGTACCTTGTTTTCCAACCTGAGCTTTAGGTGCTAACCAGACACATAAATGAAAAGGTTTCTTCATGTTACCCATAAAACCATATGGGGTAGCAGAATCCTCAATTTCTTTTATTCTATCACTCTTTACCTTTAATGTATTAGTTAATATATCTCTAATATGTTCACTAATAGTTGATCTATCGAATCTCTTACCACATCTACTAACCTCATTATCAAAACATTCTTTAGTTTTACAAACTAAAGTCATTGATTCATTTCCTTCTGACTGTATTAAATCCTTTACAGCAGAAATATAAAGAGGTGGTCTCTGTTCCTCTTCATCAAATATCAAATCCCCATTTGCTGTACCTATATTAAGATCCAGTCTTTCAAATCCTCTCAATGGAGTTTGACCATAAACATTAGATGAACTATTAAGCTTAATATAAACAGTTATATTAGGGGATAATATATCCTCAAAATAATCAACCCTAATGACAGCTCTCTCCAAACCAATACCATCAGCTGGTTTTGCTTTTTCGTCGCTACCCTTACATGGAGTAAGAATTGCTTTCTTAATTGTAATCTCTTGTAGTGCTGACATTATGCGCCGCTGAGTTTATGTAATTGGAACATTGACAAATAATCTTGTTGAGCCCCACCTCCAGGCATACGAATGTTAAGGCTTCCAGCATTACCAGAATTGATAACTATGTTATCTCCTCCCACTGCTTGTGGATTTGGTTGTTGAACAAGATATGCTATATTATTTACCACTCTAGATTTGGGGTTATTGTAACTAGGATAAGTCTCGAATGAACCTATACCTTCCATCATATTTCTTGAACCAGCATCCCAACTAAACTTATAATCAGGATCTCGAGCTTTTATCAACTTTCTCATCACCTCAGAATCAGACTCATCTCCTCTAAAACTTAAATCTGGATATTGATCATGAACTGCTTGATGACCACCAGACTTGGAATCTTCAGTCAAATGACCTACCCAAGTATGACCAGATCCAGGCAATATACCACTTACACCCTCTGCACCACCATAAGCTCTCACATCACTTAGATCTACAGGAACCTTAGTACCTTCTGGTACAAATATATCTATTGATCTACCATCACCACTGTGACCATGCTGTCGAATACCTAGTTTTATTAATTCAAAAATCTCAGCTTTAGTCATTCCTTTCTTAAACTTCTGACCACCACTCAATTCTGTTGGTATATCTTGTGCAATTAACTTCTCTATTATAGGAGTAACATCCGATATTAGATCATCAACAGTACCAGTATTAGTCTGGAAATGTCCATGAACCCATCCAGCAGCATTACTTACTCTTCCAGTTCCACCATCAGTAGATCCAAATGTAGATCCAGTAGATTCTTTAGTATGTTCTATTCCCATACCAGAAAGATTTGTAGAAGCTATTAATGTTTCCTTCTGAGGTACAAATTCAGTCTTTGGTTCAAATTTAGTTTGTGGTTTCTCCTCAGTCAGAAGTTCTTCTTTGACATAATTTAATTTGATCTTCGCAAATCTCTCCTCATCAAGAGCTCCATCAGCACGAGGAAATCCATCCTCATCTACAGTTCTTTCTGGTTCATCCTTCTTATCAAAATCAAATATATTAAATGTAAGTAAATCTAAAGTACCACCTGCAACTCTCTTTGTACCTTCCCACATCTCTCTCGCTCTATCCCCAGACCATTCCCAGAATGATGGTCCCATTGCTCTCTTTAATATTCCACTAGCAACAAGATCTTCTACTTGTTCTGATAACTTTTTAAACTTATTAACATCTAATTTTTCTTTCTTTGTAATATCTGGTCCCTCTTTACTCATACCCTTAGCCAACATACCAGATCCCATAACCTCTGTTTTACTCTTAGCAAGTTTATCAACAGTTTTTTCTACATCAGTTTTTCTTTGATCTGCAAGATTTTTATAATCCTTGGAACCTTCTTGAGCTTTCTTCTTCTCATAATTAAGATCTTTCTTCATTGCACGTTTGTCACCACCATACTGATCTTTTAATACCTGATCAGTTGCACTTTGACTTTCTCCAGCCTTTGGATTAGGAGCAAAAGCTAATGCTCCCATAGTAAGGATTGCACTACCAGCAGCAATAGTCAGCATATTATTCATAGCACCACCACCCATTCCAAGAGGACCAGCTCCTTTGGCACCTTGAAGTCTATCAAGACTCTTAATAAAAGCCTTGGCTTTAAAGAAAGTAATAGGTTCTGGTAACTTTATCTTAGAGAGCTCTTTGGCATTACCAGTAATAAACTTATTAAAAGATTTAATACGATCATCAGCTCTTTTAACCGTCTTCTTTACCTTATTTTTTACTTTAAGAACAGAAATACTAGGCTTCATAATGCATCAACTATATTATACTGTGATTTACTAAACATCAAAGCAAAATTACTACCATCAACAGCAATTAAGAATGGGACTTTCACACCAGCAGAAGAATCATCAGGACTCCTAACTGGAGTCAATCCTGATTTAGGCGGAGTTGCTTGAGGATTAACCCCAGTTGGAACTTGAATTACCGATTCATTTACTTGAGATATATCTTCACTCCCAGCTACCCTAGATACTCCAAGAGAATTATCTCTTCTCAAATCAGATTCCTTTTTACCAGCTTCCACCTTAGACTGTAGGTGCTTATTCAATGGAATATGAGCTTTCGATATAGAACTAAGTTCTTTCTTACCAGAAAATCTATCATCTACCATCTTCTCCCATTCTGGATGTCCTTTCGCAATTACTTCTCCATTCACATGAAACTTCAGATGATCCCATTCGCCCGTATCCTTCCAGTGAGAGCTTTCAAAACTATAACTTTCTGTTGTACTACCATCATCACCTTCTTCTTTACTATAACTAAGCTTCCCTCCTTCTCCTATTTCAAGATTCGTGAAATTTTCTGTTCCCATAGGTTTTGTTTTAGAAGATGCAGTACTTCCATCACCACTACCTTGAGTTCCACCATAAAAACCAGATTTTCCTCCAGATCCTCCAGAACTATTATTCTGTTCAGCTATTATCTTTTGTAGGTGTGGATTTAATGGAATATGAGCTTGCGATAGCTGACTAAGTTTCTTCTTCTTTCCATCTGTACTTGTTTCTCCACCAGCAGAAGGAACCAACACATTAAGTTCTGATGGTGCTATGTCGCCTGGAATCAAAGCAGTTTGTGTTGTACCTGCTAAACTTTGAACCTTCTCATTATCAGTCTCAGGTTTATCTCCATCTTTTGTTTCTTCTTCTGATGGTGCTTTTGCATCAGCAGCTTTCTTTACTTGTTCTTCAAAATCCCAAAGTGCTTGTTGTAGAACTTTCAGAGCTTTATTGAATTTCTTTACTTCCTTCTTACCAAGTAATTCTGTTCCTTCTAATGGTTCTACTGATTTTATCTGACTATCACCAGGCTTGACTTCTCGTTCCCTGCCCTTTTTCATTAATTTAGTAACTCCCCAAGTTGTCAAGGCAATTAACCCAAGAGTTGCAGCACCCTTGAGTATATTTCCAATCAATCCACCTTTCTTTTTCTTAGGTTTCTTACCGTCTTCTTCTTTAGGAGCTAACTTAATCTTAGTAAGTTTCTTAAGAAGATTAAGAAATATGCTCTTAGCCTTGTTAATAAACTTAAATATCTCTCCTAGAGGTTTCTTAAGAGAAGCAAGACCTTTTGCAAATTTCTCTAATTGACCTAAACCACCCTTAAAGATGTCAGTCAACATCTTTCTGGGATCAAATGGTGTTATCTTAGCAGCAACCTTCTTAGTTATCTTTGGTTGTAACTTCTTAACCTTAGTCTCTACAATCTTATTGACTTTAGTTATAGTTACTGGAGTATTATCTTCCTCTGGTAATTTCAACTTCTTAGAAGAAGCCTTAAGTACTGAATCTGCTCCTTTTACTTTTCCCTCGGTCTTTTGCTTTCTTGCAAGGGAATTTGTAGATTTAATTGGAGAAGATAGTATTGCCATCTATTGATTCTGTTGTGCTGCTCTCTGTTGCGCTTTTAGATTCTCGTCCTCAATATGCTGCCGAAGCAACCCAACATAAATGTCTCGTTCCCACGAAACCATATTCTCTATTTCAGTCAGTGAATATTTATGGAACTGCATCAAAGCGAAGTTAATTCGGAAGTATGTCTCAAGATCTACATGAGCCATACTTAAGCGAAAAAATCCGACAATCCCTCCAATACAACAGTATTATCCTTACCAGTCTTAGGATTAGTCACTATAATTTCATGGGTAAGTTTAGGCATTGTCTCAAAGAATCTCTCAATCTTCTTGAACTGCTCTGATGTCAGAGATTCAAGCCATTCTACAAGTTCTTTCTTAGTACAATCAGTTGCACCCCAGACATTATCATCATTATAAACTTTATCAATTGAAGATGCTATAATCTGGAAAGACTTCTCTACACCAGCATCATCTTCTTCTGTGAAGTTATCTTCCAAGAATTGATTAAGTGAAGGGTACTTCATTGTTAAAGTATATCCTTCTCCTAATTGAATTTCTGGAGAATGATTTGGATCAGTCTTAACTTCTACCTCATCAATATTAATAAAGGCTGGTACTTGAGTCTCACCATCATCACCACAAGTAACAACAATCTCAATCTGTTCTCCAACAGATTTACCACGAACATTCAAAAAGATATACTCAATATCAAAACTAGGTAAGGTATCAACTTTGATTCCCCTAGTAATAATACAATCTTTTAATACCTGTTTGACTGCGTTTGATATTTGTTTTTGGTTTTGTGATTCTAAAGCGAGAATTAGAATCTTCTCTTCCCTAACTAAAAAAGGTCGAAACTTTATCTTCTTACCAGTAGAAGGCAAAGTCAACTCATGTTGAGAAGTACTAATTTTTGGTAAAGGCATGATATGTTATCAAGTCATTTCATTCTAAAGTTATTTAGAGGGTTTTTTGAAACTTTTTAATAACCGCCATATGGATCGTTCTCAGGAGTAAAATCCTGTGCTTGATCACCTTTCTGTTGATATTCGTCCTGCTTCTTAAAGAACTCACTCATACTTGATTGACAATCAGGTGGTTCAGGGTACTTATATCCTTTCATCTTCCTCCACTTACCATGCAATGCACCAAGCATCCATGATTGTGCAAGACTCTTTGGTCCATTCTCCAATATATCTAACTCATACCTGCTAGAGGTATAACCCTTGTATTCTTCTCTCCAATTGGAATCGTCAAATGGTTGTGTGTTCATAGGTGTAAGTTTTCTTCCCAACTTTAGTGTGTCCATAGGGGCCAGTTTTGCCTGGTCTTACTTGTCCGAGTTTAGAACCTTTTTTACCAGCTCTTTTATTGGTAGGGTGTAAAGTAGCGTCTTTAGAACCTCTCTTCGTGATTACTGAATCTTGATTATATTTTTTACCAAGACGTTTCATCTGTTTTTTAAATTTGAGGTACTTCTTCCTTTTCTTAGGAGCATTAACAACAACAGATGGTTCTCTCACTGTTTTAGTGTTACCTTTATCATCCTTCTCAGGATATTCTCCCTTGACTTCTTTATACCCATATCCGTGACTACGGATCTTTTTGCGTAACTCTTTGTTACTCTTTTTGTTCTCCTTTTTTGACTTATCACCTCTCTGTGCAGTCAGAACGGCAGTGCTCTTGTTCTTTGAATGTTGAACAACACGAGCCATTCCTCCCTCGTTAAGAGAACTACATTCTAACAGAAATTCGGAGAAAGTCTTCATATTATGGACACTTTGTAATGTGGCACACCATTATTTATAGCTTATTCTCGTTCTGAATGGAATATCCAGTAACATCCTGACCATTATTCCATTGAGAAGGAGATCCCATATAAGCACCAGATAAATTAACAGATCCGTCTTGACCACGAGCCAATGTATTAGCAAATTGGTTAGGTTGGGCATTATTCTCCTGTTGAGAAATAACGTACCTATCGTATTTAAAATTAACAGTTACCTGAAGAATTTGAGCATCACCATAAGATAATGGAAGACTATCAACACTTTCTGGAAATGCGTTAGTGAAAATATATGTTAATGGATTAGGTCTATCAGGTGGTTGAGTTGGTTGTACTACTCCAGGCCTATCTTTATACATACCACTTCCGTCCTGATAGATATGATCCTTATTAGTTCTCCGTTTAACTTCTAAATTCTTCTCGAATTTAGTAACCATAAGAGTTCTCTTATAAGAATTTGGATATCTAAATCTATGAAATCCAAATGATTCTGCTTGATGAGGATATCCTTTAGGATTACCTGCTCTATTTCTCATACCACCTTGGGCAGCATATACTGGATTAATAAAGTTAATCCACTCTTGAAATAACTTAAGAACTTGATAATCGGCAGAAAGATAGAATTTTAAATTTAAATCAACATATGCTCTTGATTGTGCAAAGAATTCAGTAACTCCCTGTCTAGAACCACTCTCTTCAAATGAAGCTAAATTAGTTCCAGGCAACTGTGCATCTGAACATAGGAATTCAAACCTTGCTGGAGAACTTCTTTCAAATACTCCAGCAGTAACAAGCCAAGAATTTAAATCTTTGTCAGGATTACCACCACCAGAACCAGATAGTCCCAAAGATACCTTAAAAGTATTAGAAAGAGCAGGAGACTGTAAGAAATGTTGAAAAGACTGCGCTGCAGCACCACCATCAACTGATTCTCTGGTAATGTTAGATTTTAGATTCCTATCTACTAAATTGTTTGCCGACATCTAAATAATGGTTGAACCCCACATACTATGTATATGGCTTACAAGGGGAAATATAGACCTAAACATACTAAGAAGTATAAAGGTGACCCAACACAGATCATTTATAGATCATTATGGGAAAGAAAATTCATGGAATACTGTGACTTAAATGAAAGTATAAGTCAATGGCAATCTGAAGAATTCTGGATCCCATATAAGAATCCCATAGATAATAGGATGCATAGGTACTTCCCAGACTTCTTTATCAAGTACAAAGATGCAAAAGGTAAAAAGAGATCTGTTGTAATTGAAGTCAAACCGAAAAAACAATTACTAATGCCCAAGAAGAACCCAAAAAAGAGAACTAAAGCATGGGCATATGAAGTACAGACATACGTTATTAATCAAGCAAAGTGGGAAGCAGCAAAAAATTACTGTGATGATAGAAAATACGAATTCAAAATCATGACCGAGGATGATCTAGGAATATGATTGCTCAAGAAATAAGAAAAAAAGCTGGTAAGAAGAACAAAAGCGGAGATTGGTACATCTCTGAATTAGAAACCGCTTTAGGTCCTCTACAAGAAAGAAATATCAGTTCTACTGATACTGGTGGAATTGAAGTTGGGAATATGTTCTTCTTTTCATATGGTGCAAAATACCCTGAAAGATATGAATTTTGGGATATACAACCACTAGCAGTTGCTCTTAGTTTTTACAGAGATGGATTCCTTGGATGTAACTTACATTATGTAAATCCGCAATATAGAGATCAAGTTGCAAAAAGTCTTCTAAATAGCGGTGGAGGTACTACTGTACCAAAAAATACCTTACACAAATACCTCTATGAAGGTATAGGTAACTTATATCAAGTCCCAGATAGTGAAGATTGGGCGGAGATATCTCTTCTCCCAACTGAAAAATTTTATGATCCACGGGGAATGAAATATCCTAAACATAAAGCCTGGAACTGGAAGAAGTAATGTTAGTAAGACAAGAAGTAAATCCTAACTATGTCGGCCCAGATGGTACGCCAGGTATTGTAGCAACTAATACCAATACCAATAAAACTCAAAATTATAAACTATTTTATTACGGGGACACTAGAACTGCACAGGTTTTACCCGTAGATGATAAGGGAGAAGTACTAATTGACGCTAAACCAATATACTCAAATGGTGTATGGGATACAACTCAATTTGAAGGATTAGATGCTAGTACGCAATCAGTTATTCATAGTAAAGTACAAACAGGAGTAAGAAATCACGCACAATCAACTAATCAACCAGTTCCACAATGGGCTGATTCAAACCAACAAGGATTTGGTCCTGCATATACAGATAATCAGATTGCACAGAATATAGCAAACAATGAAGCCGCAGGATTCAACTGGGGTTCTTTCTTATGGAACGTTGCAGTACCAGCACCTATTAGATGGGGAGTAAATCTTGTTAAAGGTACAGCATCAACTGTTAATGTAGGATGGCAATTAATAACAAAAGGTCCAGCAACATTTGTTGAAAAAGCTGGAATACAAGGTGGAAGTTATGATGTTGAATCTGATTCAATGTTCAGTAAGGTCATAACATATCCTATGGACATGTCTACTGAACAAGACTATATGAAGATTGATTGTTATGCATATCAACCTCCATATTCAGCTTCTATGGCAAGAAGTTTTGGTGATGATGATGGAGAAACAAGTCTGGGATATGGACTATCAAGACGATCACCATATAGAAAGAAATTAGGTGCTGGTATAGTACTACCAATGCCTGGAACAGTTAATGATAAGAATGAAGTAAGTTGGGTTGAAGATAATATGTCGACCATGTCAATGGGAGCATTGCAACATGTAAATAAAACCTTTGGTGGTAAAGCTCTGACTCTATTAGCTGGTGGTACAGCAGGAGCATTGACTGGAGATATAATGAGAGGAGTTGGTGCTGCAGATGCTTTTAATAAATTCACTGGTCAAGCAGCAATCTTTACAGCTATTGGTACTAAAGAAGCAGGTAGAGGAGAAATAGGTGCTAACCTGTTAAGTCAATTGACTGGAAAACTTGGATATGATATAACACCAGAAACAATATTAAGTAGAGCTGGTGGTATTGTTGCTAACTCTAACACAGAACTTATGTTCTCTGGAGTAAAATTAAGATCATTTGGTTTCCAATGGAGATTAACTCCAAGAGATGAAATGGAAGCTCACAATGTAAGAATGATTATTCGTGCATTTAAACAATGGTCTGCTCCTAGAAAACTTGTTAAACTCAATTCAGGAGAACAAGCTGGAGATACAATAGGTAGAGCTGGATCTCCATCATACTTCCTAGGTACTCCAAACGTCTTCAGACTACGTTATATGACCTCTGGAGGAAGAATGATACTCGGAGTTAATAAGTTTAAACCTTGTGCTTGTACATCCGTAAGTGTCCAATATTCACCAGAACAACAATGGAATGCTTATGATGGAGGACAACCAATATCTGTACTATTAGATTTACAATTTGCAGAACTTGAACCAATATATAATACCGATTATAGTCCTCATGTTCAAGAAGGAAGAATTTTTGATCCCAGTGATCCAGACAAAGCTCTTGGTGATTTAATGCCTATAAGCATTATAGAAGAGAATAGTCCATCAACATCTGACGTAGGTTACTAAAATGGCTAGAGGATACTTTTCAAATTTACCCAATATAAACTACGTCTCTAGAACAACTGATAGAAGTTCTAATGATGAATATATTGCAGTAAAGAATTTATTTAAAAGAGGAAGACTTCGTTCTGATTTATCATCAGTCTTCACTGCTTTTAATGATTATGTTATTGGTGAAGATCTTAGACCAGAACAAGTTGCTAATGAACTCTATGGAGATCCTAGACTTGATTGGGTTGTCTTAACCTGTAATAATATAATCAATATAAGAGATGAATGGCCACTAGGTTCTGTTGAATTTAGAAAATTTCTTTTAGATAAGTATGGTGATGATGAAAATTTAAATCAAATACATCACTATGAAACAACCTTCATGGTAGATAACTATGCAAGAATAGTAATTCCATCTGGATTAAAAGTTGATTCTAACTATGACTTTAGCTTCCTTGCATATAATGCCGAATATCAACAAGAAGTAAGTTATAGTGGTGGTATATCAAACACAAGTCTATCCGATGCAGCATCAGTAGATTCTGTGGGAACTGCAAAAGATGCTTCTGGAAATACTATTCTAAACTCTAATTTAACAGCAGTAACCAATCTAGATTATGAAACCGATATTAATGATAGTAAGAGAAGAATTCAAGTTCTTAAGATGGATTACCTAGATATTGTATATAATGATATGAAGAGGATATTTAAATATAAAGATTCTAGTCAATATAAGACAAGTAAATTAAAACAAGCCCATAACCCAAGACTTAGCGGAACATAAAAAAAGGAGCCCCCATCGGGGCCCCAATATTCTGGTTCTCTAGGGTCGATCCTAGGATCCCACCAAAAGAAACCAAGCTGGTGCAATCTAACATGCATCAGCGGTTTTTTTAGCTCCATTTACTCCTCAGCTAACTGCTGGAAGTATTTAAGCGCATCATCTTCTTCATCTGTATTTGCAGTAGCAGCAACAGGAACTTTACTTAGTTCATCATCTGTTGCAACAGGAGCAGCCTCTTCACGAGTATTGTCCTCTTCTTCTACAAATGGTACTACTCTCTGTTTAGCACCAAGAACTGTATCAAGACGCTTCTTAAGAGCCTCATAGTCCTTGAACTGATCAGGAGCAACGAATTCACTTAGGTCATTAACCTTATCATAAATTCCTTCAAGTGCCTTATCATCATCTAGTAGTGCTTCTACCTTACCAAACTCTGAACTATCATAGTTCCAGAATCCAGCAACCTGTTTGATCTTCAACTTGAAGTTAGCACCTTTCCAGAAATCAAATGGATTGATTGGATCCTCATCCTCAAATTCTGGTTGCATTGCAGCAGTAATCTTATCAAAGATCTTCTTACCAAACTTGTAAATGAAAACTTTACCTTCATTCTCAGGATTGGAAGCATCCTTAACAACATATACATTTGCATAGTAAGAAAGCTTACGCTTCTGCTTACGTGCAATATCCTTATCCGATTCACGACCACTGTTCCAGAGACTACGATTTAGTTCTCCAACAGGATCATCTTTACCTACTGTGGTTAAAGAGTTCTCAATATACCAACCGCCTGGTCCTTGGAAGGCATGACTCCAAACCTGAACCCAAGGAAGATCCATGTTAGCATGTTGAGGAAGGAATCTAACAACGGCATAACCGTTACCTGCCTTATCTACAGCTGGTTTCCACAGACGTTCATCAGTATTATTGCCCTTCTCGTTGAGTTTCTCAACTTTCTTCATCAATCTCTCTGTGAGAGACCCAGAGCGGGACTGTTTTTTTAAGTCAGCAAATGACATTTAATATTCTCCGTATTTTGGTATTTGGATTGTATTGTCCGTATTATTATAATCGTATTAGTTTAGATTGTCAATCCTCTTTTTTGGGGATCTGACCTTCTAATCGTTCTAGTGTTTGGGACAAATGATCGAAGAAAGCATCAACATTCTGGCCTGGTTGGAGGCCTAGAAACTTAGCAGATTCAAGAGCTTGCTCTCTCATCTTCTGAGCATCAGGATCATCTTTCTCAAGTGATAATCTAAACATGAAGTTCTTTTGTTTATCAACAAGTTTCTTCATCAACTCAAGATGACCTTTAGTAAATGGCGAATAAGGATTAAATCCCTGCTTTGCCATTATCTCCATCAAATCTTCTTGTAATTCCTGAATTTCGGCCATTGAGGCTCTAACAACAGGTGATTTAAAGAATTCACTCATGGTTACAAATAGCTTTCAACTATAGGTATTTATAATGGTTTAGCGTTATTTTTAACCCACATAGGGACGTAAATTCCGAAAAGGGCAGCACTCCAAAAGGTAGTAAAAACAACCAAATGAGCAACCCTATGTGGTGAAAATATAAACCCAAGTACTACTATAATTACCCACAAATAATCAATAATTCCATGAAAGTATTGCCACCCATCACCAAATCTCTCGATCAACTTATCTCTTTGTTCTGCAAAGAATGGTGATACGTGTCTCATCATAACGAACCCCTCATTGAGGAACATTAATATGAATCCAATCCAGAATATCATATTGGTAATTTAGATCTTGATGTTCTTTTAAGATAGTTTAATTCTGTAGCCTGTGCTTTAAGTTTATCCTTAAGAGGCTTAGTAATTAATTTTGATACTGACTCAAATTCTATATTATTATCTTCACAATAACTAATTATTGCTTCAATATAATTCAGTTTAGATTCTTGTACAAGTGATTCTATGTCACTGGTAAACTTATTCTGACAAAGGAATTTTTCCTTGAGCAGTACATCAACGTCTTTCTCCATACTCCCCGAGCTTACATGTGACAAATTCTTCGACATATTTTGTAAGAAGTTTAATATAGTCACGTTTGTTCGACTTTTCATAGACTTTCACATCGCCATTTTCAGCGACCATTATAGTTACAATTTTATCAACTACAGTGCCTGTCATCTCATAATACATGCAAGCATAAGCGGTTTCTTGTACGAAGTACTGTTGAATCCACTTCTCTGGTTTGATTTTTTTAGAAGTCTTGAAATCAATGATGGCTAATCCACCATCATACTCTGCAATGCAGTCGACCCTACCAGCAATACCAAAGTACTCACTATATAGTGGCTTCTCTAAAGCGTGAATATTGTTTATTTTATCTAAGGAATCCTTAGCGGCAATAAACAATGCCTTGGTGGATGGCAATACATCGTCTAAGGTATCTATATCCTGATTCAAAAGGTATTTTTCAACCAAATCGTGGAACCTAGTTCCCCTATCAGTAGATACTTTAGTGATTTTATTAGCTTCTTCTTCACCAACTTTCTTACGCCAATTCATAAAGATTTGACGATTATAGAAACTTGTTATTGAAGTGATTGATGGAGCTTTCTTCCCACTGGGAAGGGTATAATACCTTACTCCATCAATTTGATTGGCTTCTAACTCAAAGTCACCGAGTTTATTTAAATGAACAAACGTCATAAAGAAAGAGCGAGTTTAGTAACCAAATAGTTTCTTACTAAACCAGATCGAACAATATCATCAAGACCAAATTCAACAACACCAAAATCATCTTCCATGATTTCAATGATACGTTTAAAGTCTAATATGCCATTCTTCTCATTGGATTTCGTAAGATCCGTTTGAGTAGAGTCACCGCAAAATACTATTTTACAATTATCTCCTACTCTTGTTATTATACTATCTAACTCGTGAAAGTTCAAGTTTTGCATTTCATCAACTAAGACAATGCAATTATCAAGTGTTGTTCCTCTAATAAATGAAGTACTCCAGAAGGAAATAGTCTCCTGTGTTTTAAGATTCCCATAGAGCATCTCGAAGTCTGCATCTGTAGGCATCTCAAACATGTACTTCACCATGTTTTTGTAAGGTATCTGATAAAGTGAGGACTTGTCTTCATGATCGCCAGGAAGAAAGCCAATTTCACGGGTACTAACAAGAGACCTAACAATATAAATTTTTTCGTAAGG
>VTLG01006029.1_pt1 | contig 26568 bp, 31 predicted proteins | sample 4694571 | NCBI WGS metagenome assembly VTLG01 (sample SAMN12604809, study PRJNA352737) | marine metagenome | biome: ENVO:00000447; feature: ENVO:00000209|ENVO:00000569|ENVO:01000036; material: ENVO:00002151; isolation source: viral sequences binned using virsorter ...
ATTTCAGCAAAAGAATCTTATAAGGATAAGAAGAAACAAAACACACGAGAGGTTTATTTTGATATTGACTTTGAAGGTGCAAAGGCACTGCGAGATTTATTGGACGAAATTATTGAAAGAGAGGGGGCTTAACAGCCTCCCTAACTTTAGAGGAGAAAATCTAATGACTAAAAGAAAATCAAATATGCAAAAAGTAAACAAGGCTTTTAAACTTGGAGAAAAAGGGGGTGTTGCTTGTCTGGATTTAATCGAGGAATCAATAGACAAAAACCCAGATAATGCCATGCACGCCCTTGCTGGGGCGCTCAGCGAATTAATGCTCGTCTGTTATGCAATGGCTCCAACTGAGGAACAGGCTGAGGAACTAATTTCGTTGGCAAATAAATACGCTTTAGACAAGTGGGAGCAAAGCTAATGTTATCCAAAATAAATAAAGACGCTGACACTTGTAGGATATACACACGGGTGAGTACGCAAAAGCAAGGTTTTAGCGGGTTGGGCCTGGACGCACAAAAACAGATCGCTACAGCCAAGGCAAAGGAACTGGGGCTGGAGATAATAGAGGAATGCACGGAAGTGGAGTCTGGACGAAAGACTCGCCTTGGCAGACCTGTTCTGCGTGAGGCGTTGGAAAAGTGTAAGGCAGATGGGGCAGTTCTTATTGTTGCCAAGATGGATCGTCTCACCCGTAATTTTTCTTTTCTTTCTAAACTGGCAGAGAGTGCCGAGCGTGACGGAATAGGGATTGTCGCCGCAGACATACCATCGATGGGTTCCCCTTGGCAGACTAAAATGATGTGGCGAATTTTGGCATCAGTTGCAGAAGCCGAGGCAGAGGCCACAGCGGAGCGAACTAAACTTGCACTGGGCATTGCCAAAGAGCGAGGTGTTACCCTGGGAAATCCTGATGTACGAGATGTGCGGAAACTTGGGACAGAAGCGACCAAAAAAAATACAAAGGCGTTTGCAAAAAAGATTTATCCGACAATAGTTGAAATAAAAGAAGCGGGCATAATTTCACTCCGAGGTATTGCCAAGGCATTAAACGCCAGGGGCGTTAAGACCTACCAGGCTGAGATAATAGATGAAAACACCAGTCGCCGTAAAGAAGGCAAGCCAGCCCCAATTTGGAGGGCAGAGAGTGTAAAAAAACTAATTAGTACTGTTGAATAAAAGAGATCAACAATGGATAGCAATATGAAAGGATTAAAATGAAAATTTATTATCGACACTGCCGAATAAAAGTTAAAAGATTTTTTCGGAAATTTAAAAGGCAAAAACCAACGCTAGGCGGTATGCTTATGGGTGTGCATATCGTGTCCACAACACTTGGCAGAAAAGGAGTAGAAAAACTATGAAGCACTCACAGACAGGTAAAGAGTCGGGGGCAAGTGATGTCCCTTTTATTACCCAGGTCAAAGGGGAATATCTATTACCCTTCGGGCGCACGCCTAATGACACACTAATTCGTCACCGGGAGGCAATAGATAATGTCAAACCTCCCGAACCTACCGCCCCAATGAAAGCCGGGAATTATTTTCAAGATGCCCTGATGCATTGGTTTAATGATGAATTTAATTGCGCCATAATGGAACCCAAAAAAGGGTACAGGAACAAACATTGTAATATGGTTGCTAGTCTCGATGGCATTTTTACTGAAGACTGGCAATACGAGGGAACCACGGTGAAGGCTGGGAACTTGTGGGAATGCAAACACCCCGGCAGACCGAGCAATCCAACTGATGCAATGGAAAGAGTGTTGCAAGTTCAAGCGCAGATGGACTGCACTGATACAGACATATGTGTGATAGGCGAACTAGCCAGGAGTGATCTTCAGTGGCGCATCGCATTTGTCCCTCGCCATGAGCCTAGCATCAAAGCAATTAGAGAGGCGGTAAATATATTTTGGGATCACATGGAGAACGATACGAACTACCCGCCCGTCACGAATGAAGAGGCAAATAGATATTACGATGCCAATTACTTTCAGCCTATTGATTTAACGGACGGCCCTTGCGAGGAAATTAAAAGTGAGGCAAGGGGACATCTCATTGATGCCGCCGACACTTACCTGGCGGCTGAGAGAGCGGTGACTGCCGGGAAGAAGTGCATGGAGGAGAATGCATTAATAATGAAACACATCTTAGGTGGCGTGGAAAAAGTACAACTTCCAGACAACAGGATGGTAAATTTTACAACGGTTAATTACAAAGCCCAACCAGAGAAGATAAAAATTACCCCGGCTAAAGATGCCTACACAACTAGACGATTCAAAATAAAGGAGAGCTAAAATGAATCAAATAACTACACAAGAAATAGGTCAAATTGAAAACGTTTTAATTAACGGCGACCTTGCCAAGTTAAGCGAAAATGACAGAGTGTTTTATTACAACAAGGTGTGCGAATCAGTTGGCTTGAATCCGCTGACCCGCCCCTTCGAGTATATCACTCTGAATAATAAACTCACTTTATATGCGAAGCGAGATTGTGCCGACCAGCTAAGGCAACTGCACGGCGTGTCCATTAAAGTGATAGAGCGAGGGGAGGTGGATGGACAATACGAAGTTCACGTTGCCGCGCAGGACAAGCACGGCAGAACAGACGAAGACATCGGTGCAGTTCCTATCGGCGGTCTCCGTGGGGAGGCACGTTCCAATGCCATCGCCAAGGCAATGACTAAAGCAAAACGCCGAGTCACTTTAAGTATCTGCGGATTGGGGCTGTTGGATGAGACAGAAGCTAGTGACGTGATAGGAACAAAGGACATTTCATATAATTTGGATGAAATTTTCCCCGATGAGAAGAAACCAGAGGCTCTCACAGCCCCGCCTGTTGACGAGTCGGAGGTGGCTGATACCAAAACTCATCCAGAAAAAGATGTTAGTCCTGACGCAAGTACTGGGCCGATAAAGACAAGTACTGGGCCGATAAAGACAAGTACTCTGGAATACATCCCGTCACAGGGCAAAGAGATTAAATATCTCTATGACAATGAGTCATTTGCCAAAGAATACAAACTAGAGGTGAACGCTTTGGAGGCCGACTACAAAGTACAACCCAGGGACAGGATGACTAACATGAAACAGTTTAAAGAATTGAACCAGGAGAGGCTGGATAAACTGCCACCGTCCTGGGTGAAGAAATTGGAAAAGGCAAGACTGGATGCAAACAAGAGATTGGGAGCCGGAAAATGATTTGCGAACAATGCGGCAGTGAAGTTGTTAAGAAAAAGGGGCTGACACCTAAGCAGATGCATACCCTTAATTTAATCGATGACTGGATAAAAGAACACGGACACAGTCCTAGCTATACTGAGTTGTGCAAGTTGATGAACACCAACCGCTCCAATGTCCACGGTTATATAAAGAGATTAAAAGAGCGAGGGTATGTCACAAACATTCCAGGCCAACAACGGAGCTTGCAAGTTATTAACTGAGAAAGAGAGATTTCTCCTCCAACCTTCGGGAGATCAACCCTTTGAGCTTACGCCCACCAGCAAAAGTCCATCGAAGGAATTGGTCTCCCGCTTTTTCATACTCACCCCTTAACAAACATTGGCGCAAGGTGGATCGTTGCATCGCACCAGTGCCAACATTATACGCCCAGCTTCCAAGTGCGCTGAACATATTGTCCGTCAATTCGGCGGTGATAAGTTTCTCAATTGCTTTCTCAACGTGGCTAACCTCACGTTGTAAATACTTCTGAGCTTCCTCTCTCGTAATGTCCGGGTGATCAGCCCGGATAGCATCCCCATCAAGATCCCATGTAGAGCCATACCCAATCGTGAATCTATTCGCTGGGCATAGGTATACGCTTGCTGAAAAACCCTCCCACTTCTTGATGATGGAGAGTCCCTGGTTATTAACGTGCCTCATTTTCTGTTAAAAGTTCTTTGACCAAACCAAAAGCAGACCACAGCCGCCCATACACTCTGCATAGGTTCATTCCATATCATCGAGTACATTTCAATATCTATGAGATCAAAAGCTAGGAGATAGGTCAGCGTCATAAATTCTATCAGGAGTATATAGGTTGTGCATGGACGGACACTTGAGGAAACATTGATCCAAAATTGGCTGGCCTTTTTTGTAATCTCGGCGTGTTCCTTATGGAGCGACTCAGTCTCCCGAATATCCGCATCAATATTCACCATCTGCATTTTCTGATTGCCGAGGGCTAAATTTATTTCATGCTGTTTTTCCATGCACTCCAGTTCAAACTTTTGATCTCGCTTGGTTTCAAAGTATCCCATCACCTTCGGGATAATTGATGTTCCGAAACCTAATACACTTCCAATGATAGACAGCATCAATATTCTCCTTGCATTATCTTACACATCTTCACACTTAACTCATGTAATTCTTGGTCAAGTTGTTGACCTACTCGCCCCCGTCCTACAATAAAACATTCAACCGGGGCGTAGTTGTTGTCGGGATCAAACGACACACTGAAATGAAAGTTGTCTGTGCGACTATTCACAATTGGTTTTCTATTTCTCATACCTCTATAACCTCTCCTCTAAATGTAATCTTGTTTTCATCCCACACTTGAACTAGCTCCGGGGGCAATAGCTTACCGTCCTTGAATACCAGAACAGCAAATCCGCTTCTCCAATTGACCGGGTTGTCTTCGGTGTAGTTTGTAAACTGGCTTCCATAGGGATCAGCTAATGTGCCACAGTCTACTCCCCAACGATGACCGTTGTAGTCACTGAAGCCTGTAACCTTTTGGCTATGCAGATGACCCGTGACAATTGTACGCCCAGACCAGAGAGCATTGTTGTGGGTAGCGTGGATACCCCCTTTAAAGCGATGCTTAATAATGACCTCATCATTTAGCCAGCACGTCCAGCCCATCAGCCAGTCGCTGAAGTGATCCTTCAACCGAGTCCCTAGCACACCATTTACATCAGGCGTATTGTTTGCCAGGTAAGTCTCTAATCTCATGTCGTGGTTGCCGAGAGTAAAAACCAATTCAGCGTGAGGCACTATGTCCTGGATAGAATTGGTAAAAATTTTACAGGCAGATAACTCCTCCACTACGGTAGGTTTGTCTTCCCATCCTATGCTGGGAAAGCGGGAGATACCCGCACCGTCAAACAAATCTCCATTCATTACCACCATAGGTATTTCTTTTTTGTATCGTCTAAGAAAATAAAGGAAGCCCCGTTGTGCTGTTGTCAGATTTCCCGGCCAGATATGTGCATCACTTCCAATAGGAATAATACCATTGCCAATTTCAAAAATCATCCGGGATGGAAATTCTGCACTGGTTATTCGTGTCGTAGTTGCCGGAGCATTTATAGATCGGCCAAGGGCTTGCTCTAATCTACGCCGCCGATTGTAAACTGCCCGTTCTACCACACCTAAAATTTTAGCAGTTTTTGACGCTCCGTGTGTTTCAAATGTTTTTACAAATTCTTCGTCATTTACCTTAGCAACTGCCATCCTCTTACCTATAATTGTTGACCCAATTTCTTTTCCATACAAATTCCCTGGGCATTTATCACTGGTGCGGCCATAGCTACATTCCTTATCATCACCGCTATCCGGGCATAACAACGCTCCAATGAAGGGTATCCATCAGCGGCGGTGTCATTCATCTGAAAGGTTGCACTGCCCATCACGGTTAATATAACTACAGCGACATACATCATTCTTGTGCATCCTCCCGGCAATCGCAGTCTTCGCAACTGCAACTGTCGCACTTTGAATTACAATGACATTCGTGATCGCAATAAATGCATTTCATTTCTTTTCCTTTACTGGCGGGTGGATTGTGTTGTGCATAGAATGTAGACTTTGAGTCTCTCGCTCCAATGATCTTAGTCTCATTTCAACAGCACCATCCCGCTCGGATTGTTGTTTTAATATTTGAGGACTAAGAATATCCTTGCTCATTGTATCTATAGCTGACAGTGCCACCGCTTGCCTAGCCTCTATTTTATCTAAGCGAGTATCCACTTTGTGACCATCTTTTTTCAATTCATCTAGCTCTTTTAAGATAGAAGAAACTTTAGTTTTCAGCATACCCCAGGTAGTAGCTAATCCAGCAAGGACAATGCCGAGGGTAACAAGTTCTTTATGGCTAATCTCCATTTATGCTTCTTCAAAGGATGCCCCGATGCCAACACGCTGACTTGGGGAGCCGCTAGGGGTTGCTGTGATAGTTCTACCAGTCTCAGCAGACATATCAAAATCTGCCGCAACAGAAATAGCTGGATTTGCTGTAGCATCAAATCTTTCCGTAAGCCCAGACCAACTAAAGGTGGAAGATGTAAGGGCGGCGGCTTGTGAAATACAGAAACCGCCCTCAGCTATATTGATTGTTCCTGTTGGTGAAGTACTAAAATCTGGCCCCCATGTATCGGTTGGCGTGCTGGAGCCGCCTGTCATCTGGTAAACCGAAATGGCATACTTGGAAGGGTTGTAGCCTGAGCCGACAGTAATTACTATATCTCCCGAAGTTACGCCTGTTAATTCACGGATTACGATTGCTGATTGTGTTTGCTTTGCAGTCCCAGATCCTTCCTCTATAATAATCGTACCTGTTTCACCAGCGACTGTAACGCCAGTAATCGGCCCAGGTTCTGCATTACAATATACCGCTAGGATAACGTGCTTGGTTCCTCCAAAACTTCCAAGATTGACACTGGAAGCAGTGATGGGGTTGGCGGCGGTAACAGTTTGAAGACCAGTATCAACAACATGGGTCACTTCAAACCCAACCGAAAAACGATACGGATTGATAATGAAAGACATTTAGGTTTGATATCCTATCAGGTATACTTTTAGTCCAGCCCCGGCTGTCGAACTACCTACCCCGTCAATATCAATTGTCATCAGAGCGTCAGCGGCTAACGCCGGGCCAGCCCCTCCAATTACGGCCGCAGTAGCCGCAGTTGCGGAAGTCTTTTCTCCGGCATCAATCGTGAGTTTAGTTGTTAGTATCGTTGCGCCAGCTTCGTTTATATCTACAGTCAAAACTGAGCCAGCAGGTGCAGTGGTAACTCCAGCCTTTACTCCAGTTAACGTAAAAGCATATGGCATATGAAAGGTTGCTTTAGCTGTACCAGTAGTTAATGCAGTGGTCTCATCCGAGCAAGCTATAGCGATACATTCGGTTTTAGCCGCTGTTGCAATCTGGGTAAGCCCTATGCCACCAGCCGTCACGGCCATCACACTGCCTGTTTTTGTTAATGACGTCCCCGCGATAATCTGGTTTAAATTAGTCCCCACCCAATTATCTGGTGAAGCGTTGTCACTGACGAAGATTATCTGTGCATCGACATCTGTAAGAGTGATGTTGCTAGATGAACCATTAAGAGTATCAGATCCACTGCGCTGAAAAATTAAACTGTTGGAAGCGTGTGTTTTCTGGAATGCAAACTTGCAACCCTCTGTAGTTCCAATTGCTGGCAACGTAACGGTAATACTATTACTCGATGTGTCACAGAGATAATAGGTTCCATCGGCAGATAAAGCCGGGGAAAGAGTTGAGCCTGTCTGGTTTACAACGGTGCTATAAAGTGATCCAGCGGCGGCGGCAGTTGCACTAGACGAAGCGGATGAAGCAGAAGCGGCGGCCTTTGTAGCATGATGTTTTGCCGAATAGTTTGTACCATCAACAGTATTATCTTCAGCTTCAGTAGCCCATTCCTTGGCCGCTCCTCGTCCGGCAGTATCCGTGACGTTAGTGCCCCCTACTGCCCATGCTTTAGAACTGAAGTCAGTTCCCGTGATTGCCCCATTAACCTTGGTAGCATAGTTGGTGCTAGTGGTTGCCGAGGTTGCCGCTGTGGATGCACTTGAAGCGGCATTAGTCGCTTGGGTTGCCGCCCCGGAAATCTCGCTTGCAGTTGGGCCAGTGGTTAAAGCAGTTCCGTCCGAATCGTATATGATACTTTTGTTTGCCTGGTCAGAGGCTGTGTCTGCATAGGGAAAATGTAAAGGGCCAACCCCACTAGATGAAGTGTCCCGGTTTGCTGTTGAAGCAAGTTGTACATTAAGTGTGAGATTGGTTTCTAATTGCTGGTCATTAATAGCCAGCCTGTCTAAATCGTCATTAATACTGGCCGCTTTAAAATCGCCACCAGTGGTATAGTCAGAAGTTCGCTCGATGGGCTGTGCTGACTCCAGGGTAACTATTGCCCCACTTGCCGGAGCATTGCCCGATGTAAATGTAACAGACCCCGTGCCGTCTGAATTGTAGGCTGTGGTGTAATGTGTAGTAACAGTCTTTTTTGTACTGCCTACATATACGGCAAGGGAGGTGGCTTCTAGTATCTTAAAAGAAAACGCATACGGCCCCAGGCTTCCGCTACTGGTGTATTGTTTTCTCCTCGTTACTGCATTTACTGTAATCGCCATGTCTTTTCCCTATCACTCTCCATTAGTCTGTTTACACTAGTTTGAAAAAAAAATCTACTATTGTGGTGGTGCTACTCCGCTTTCCTCAATTGACGTTTCTCGGTATTCCTTTTTCATACCCAATATTGAGTCTTGAGAAAACATTTCATCTAAAACTTTGTCTTTGCGAAATCCCATAATATTTCTTAAAAGCTCTAATTTCTCGCCAATACCACTTTCCTGGTAAACATCAGAATCAATCATTTCCATCATTTCATCCATCATAGACTCTTCGCCGTACAAATTTATATCTATAATCATCTGGTTGTATTGATCGCTGGTTAATTCAATGCCCCTTTGTGTTCTGCGAGGCATTCTTAAACCTAGCCCTAATCTTACCATTTCTTCATCGACAGGCGAATATTTGCTTTCTATTACTCGTATGGGAGAAATAAAACACCATGCCCCATTTTGGCACTGCTTCATTGTTTCACCCCAAAGATTTAATTTAGGTGGCAAATCTGAATTGAAAAAAGGTATTCGGGACTTTGCACGATTTAATGCCTCATACCATCCCCTAGCAACAGAACCAACATAGTATTCGTTTTCTGTCTGTTCAGTTGTAGGCTTCACATTGGTAGCGTCAGAATCAAATACTCTTTCTACAGTTGCCGACAAACTGCCTGTGGGTGCTAACGGTACAGATGTCATTATAGCACCGCCAAACTTTTTAATCATAAGTTCAGCAAAACGCTTTGCTTTATCATCACCAGTTTCATATTCAGAGCCAGCCAATTCTGCCATTTCAAAAACACCTTGAAGCATTGGCAGTTGATTTAGCTGTTCAAACATACCAAGCCCAGCGGCCATAAATAATTGCTCCAGCTTGCCATCATCATCCTCATATTGAGAGTAATGGGCATAGTCTGCGGCCATAGCTAATATACCCGCTATAGGTGCAAGCCGACCATATTGCCAACTTGTCCACTTACCATCAGCCCCTTGAAAAGCTATTGAATATTCTTGCATCCCGCTTCTTCTCCAAGCCTTTCTAGCTTCAGGATCTTCTGGGCCTTTTCCTGTAATTCTAATTCCGTCTACCATTTCCCCGGTTGCTATCATAGCTGTTAAACTAAAGGCTCCCGAACCAAGCATAAACTTGGACATTGCCAAATCAGCCGATGCCCCTCCCGCTTTTATATCTGTCCAAAATCCAGTACCAGGCAACCAGGCAAGGGGAGACCTCGCCATTGTTTCCCGGACTATGTTTGTTGGTGTTTTAAAAAAAGGCACGATAACTTTCGTTAACGGGTGAGAAAATGCGCCTTGTACATATTTACCAATTTTTCCCAGATCGCCTTGGAAAGTTGTTCTAACCGCAAAATCCTCTGCACCCTTAACAGCAACAGCATCCTGACCCGACAAGATCCTGGCCCCCTCTAAAACTGCTTGTTCTTCTGTCCCGCCTTCTTCAATTATTCGATGCATCCGGCGATCTGCCAATGCCTCCAGTTCCATACGATACGCCACGCCCTTGGCAAACTCATCCTCTACCAATAGCATTCTTGAGCCTAACGCTCTGACTGCAATACCCATTGCGTCAATTGTCCTTCCTAAACTTGACTTTGGATTAAGTCCCAAATAGCCAGAGGAAATTGCTTTATCCTGGCGAGTGTCAACTTTACTGGAGCCTTTGCCGAAAGTTCCCTCTTCATGTCGGCCAGCTTTATACGCCGCCTTGGAAGCTATGTGCAATCCTCTGCCTAAACTTCTTAACTGCGCCCAAGCCTCAGACATATAAACTCGTTCACTGCCACCGAGACCGCCAAAAATATTTGTTCTTATACTTCCAATTGCTCCCGCTAACGCTCTCTCTGGGATTTGTATAGCCCCAAAAACTTTATTACTCAGAATATTAACAGCGTGTGTAACAGGGCTGGATAACAAAGAATTGATAAAAGCCTCAGCCCACACATCGAGACCCTTCTGCCAAATAGTTTTCATGTATCTAGCTCGTGATCCTCCTTCGACAGGTAGAGCCATGTATGCGGCTTTAAAGTTATCTAAGTCATCAGGTGTGCCGCCATATCGTTTTAACATCTCAGGAATACTTGATATCCTACTTGTATCTAAAGCTCCAATTCTTCCGGCATGAGAAGCAACAGCCAAAGTTCGCCCCGCCTCTGCCAGTGCGCCAGTCGTTTGTATTTCAATTGCCCCGGCCATTGGTAAGAACTGCAACAATTCGTCATCTCGTCCCTCACGAATTAACAAATCTAAATGGTTCATTGCATTTAAACGCACCCATATTGCCCTAGCCAGTTGCACATCATTAAATGCTGTTCCTTTTTTAACAGACAACAATTCAATTGCGGCTTCATCCCATCCTATAGATTGTGCATCTTCAATAATCTGATCCATAGACCTTGAGTGCCTTCTTTGCACCTGGATGTCATCTTGCCAAATTCTATGCAATGTCTCGACATATTGCTTGTGAGCGTCTTCCATATTCATATTCTTGAGATTTGGCATAGGTATTTTTATTTCTGCACCCGGAGCAATATTTAATAAATCCCGAAAACGTGTAGCCGTTGCCTCATCAGCCGGGTTAATTACTATCTGGCCCCCAATTATTTCTGACGGAGGCACATCCTGTTTGGGTGTAACAGTGTCATCTGACATTTTTAACGCATTACTTAAACGACTAATAGATCCTAAAACAGCTACTTCCTCACCCTCTGTTGTAGCTTGTTCTTCTGGCTCTATTAGAGGCACAGCCTCCTCAATAGGCACAGCGGTTAATGACTGTGGATCAGGTTGGTCTAGTGGTAATTCTTGAGTAGGGTCAGTTGCCATTTGTATTATCTTTTGCTATAATTCGACAGTGTCGCCGAGGATGGTTGGAAGGCGAGATAGGACTACTCCTTCGGGCGTTTGTCCTTGAGAGTAGGTGGCACATTATTTTTCCTCCCCTTGCAATGCAAAGAAGGCTAGTGGTAACGAAAAGTATGCCATGCCAGATGGGTTTCTTATTGGTTTTGTTGGTTTAAGTTTTTGCTCACCATCAACAAGTTCTTTTGTATTATCTTTATGTCCACTTTCTTTATGAACAACATTTGCTTTCCTAGCTTGCTCTACTGATGGGCGGGGCATCTTTTCTAAACCTGGGAACATATTTTCATGGGGCTCTAATCTGCGCCTTATTTTATCCCACAGCATCCATTGAGAAGAAAATATTCCCAATCCATGCTTCATTGCCTCTACTTGATTTGCTTGGAGTGCCGCTTTGTATTGTGCGCCCATCATTTCAACTTGTTTTGGCTCTTTGATCCAATCTGTTTCTCTAAATTTTTCAGGTAATTTTGGATTAATCTCGCCACTTGCTAATCTAAATTTTGGACTTGATGTCTTACCAACTTCCGACAAAATTAACTCACCAATATGGCCGTCACTTAAATCATGCATTGTCTTTGCTTCAGGTATTCCCTTCCCTTTATTTCGCTCATTAAATAAATCTATTGCACGTTTTTGCCAGGCTATTCGGTCTTTCGGTTTAGACAATATTTTATCTTGAAACAATCGAGCCATATGCCGATCTATTGCAGATATACCTGCAACTAATGGGTCTTGAAAGACAACCCCAAATGTACCTGTTTTAGAACTTAAACCAGCTATTTGAGAGAATATACGTTCTGCAAAATCTTGCCAAACCTCATTTTTTTTGCGCCTAAAAAACTTTGGGTTTTCTTTAAACATCTGAGCCATCTCTGCAACACGGGTATAATTTGCAGTTCCTCTAACGCCTAACCCCCCTTTGTCCCCGGCATTTAAATTAAATTTAGCGGCAATTTCTTTATCAGCGGCTTCTCGCACAGCGGGGTCTACATCATCACCAAACTTCCAAGTAATGCTGTTTGCAAGTTCGTCAATCGCATCTTTACCCCGCAAGCGGCTCATAGCTAACTGATTAGGAAATAGAGGATTATTTGGCGAGGTCATACCAAAAACTAGTCCAGCCCAAACTTGTTCATCAGACAATTTATCCATTGATAAACTGCGACTCATTTTCTTTTGTATTTCAACGTGAAGTTTTTCTGGGATCTTACTAGCGTCAATGCCGTCTGCTTTCATTTGCAACATATCATAATATGTAAATTTTCCTTTTAAGCCTCCTGGAATGTTAAATGGTGTTCCATCTGTTAGTTTAAATTCTTGTGGTTTACTGCCTGGGCCTAGACGTTTAATACCCATTTCCTTGCCAGCGTTTTTAAAATCTGTTGGTGTCCATTCTTCTATTTGTTTGCCATTAAAAGTTAACGTCCCATCATCAGCAACATTAACCCCTGTTTTATTAGCTGTACTTTTAAGTTTCTGTGCCACCTTGCCAGCCCCGGCAACAGCAACATCCCCTATAGCACCAACAGGATTAGCACTCAGAGTTGCCCCGGACATTCGAGAAGCTAGGTTTGCTTCTGCTTTTTCTCCCGCTTTGATTAATGTATCCGCATCCATGCCCCGAATTGCCCTCGTACTCGCAACAATCGCCTCGATTGCCGCTGACGGCACAACATCCTGGATCACATTACGGAACCTGTTCTCTGCTTCTGAATCATCTGGATTAGTTTCAATAAAATCGGCCATCGCTCCCAGCCACTCCGGCCTACCCTCAAAACTATTTATAAAATTACCAAGGTTTGGATCATCGGGGTTAAATGCAAACGCCCCGGATATGCCTTCCGATATTATTGCCGCAATCGGACGAGAAAATCCCATAGCCTTCAGAACCTTAAACGGCCCGAACATCCCCGCACCAAACTGGGACAGCCCTGTGCCAAGCTGTTCTGCCAATTGGGGGACACCTTCACCCGATGCTATCTTGCTGGAGTCCTTGAGCATCTTACGCCAAACGTCAGCCTGGCCCTTATCAATGATACCAGCCGAATATGCCGCTTCACCACCAGCGTGTAAGATACCCCTGATTGCCATGTTAGGCAGATCGCCTATCGTTGTTGCGACTGTACTTAAGTGGTTTACAAAATCTTCAACAACACCAGGCTCTGCATCAGCATTTAATTCCTGGGTAGCTTGCTCTACTTCTGCGTCCTCAAGCAACAAGTCAACAAACTCGTAGCCCTCTGCTGTCGCTCTGATTTCAGCCGGGTCATATAACTCCATCATCTCTGAACGCTGGCGTATAATGTTGTCAAAAGTTTTATTCACTGTGCATCCAAATCAATTAATTTATCTAATATGTTTTGTGCGGGCTGTCTTTTAAAAGACCCACTTGGCAGTGATTCTATATATTTCCTAAGCCCATCTTTATCTTGCGTAAAATTACTAGGGACATTATTCCTTCTATAAAAACTATTTAATCTTTTCATAGTTTTTCTTTTCTTGCTTTTTAATACTTCTTTCTCAACTTCTTCTATTTCATCTTTAACAACTTTCATAGCATCAAAAGGTTTGCTGGGTGGAGTAGTGCTGTTTTTTATAGCGTCCCTAACACTTGCATCGTATTCCAAACGCTTTTCAAGCAATTTAAGTTTTACTCTTTTAAACTTGTTGTTTTCTTCTTTTTGTGTGTCACTAGGATTTGGGTCATCAAAATCAGGCTGGAATGTCCCCCTTGCAAACTCGGTTGCCTGAGCTACCAGCCTGTCTCTTTGAACTACTATTTTTGTAATATACTGGCCTTTAGTTTTTCTAGTTAAGTTGGATGCATCTATGTCGCTAAGAGTCAATGCGTTAGCACTTAAAAGAGTATCAAGTTTTTGCAAGTCGCCTTGATTGTCTGTAATTACACCCGCATCGGTGTCCAATATTTTTTCTAATTTTCTAGCTTCCACTGGGTCTACAGTCATCATCAAGTCGATGGCTTTTTGCATTTTAACCCTGTCATCGCTACTCAGTGCTGAAGTAAAATCTGAATTTGCTTGCGCCTTAATTCTATTATTTTGTTCAGTTTCAATACCCTCATTTATACGGCGAGTTTGGTTTTGTGAACTAACTTCTTGTCGGAGATCATCCATTGCTTTTAATTTTTGCTGTGGCCCCATAGTAGCCCATATATCTTTAATATACCCCGGCACAGCATTTGGCTTATTTTTTTCCAAAAGCCTCATTTGAATAATTGCTTTGGTTGGGTTCCCGGCAAACCTACCATCAATTGTCCAAGCTCTTATTGCGTCAGACTTAGCCTGACTTATTTGTTTTCTGTGTTCTCTTATAACTCGCTGGATTGCATCTTCTTTGTGGCCCCCTTGAGCCATAGTATCTCTTATTCTTTTTTCAGCTTTCTCTAACTTGTCTTTTAATAAAACGCCTGTTTTATCACTTTCAATGTGACCAAAAATTTCGCCTATGGAATCTGCTGTAACATCTTTAGCATTTAATAATGCTTTGCTACTTAATTCCTTTGCCTGTTTCCTCATATACTCTCGTGAGAATTGGACGACTTGAGAGTTAGCGACAATCCCCAAAGCCGCCCTTACCTTTGCGCCACTGCTTCCTGAGATGTTCTTCATCGCCAAAGAATATTCATTTACCGTTCTGTCTAGTTCTTCTGTAAGTTCGCTAGGTGTCATGTTCGGATCTTGGGTAGCTTTGGCAAAAACCTCGGTCAATGCCCGTCTTGCGGCAATTTCAAAGTTATCTTCGACAACGGCCATACTGCCCTTGTAAGCCGCTTTCTCGAATATGTTCCCGCCTGGATCTCCTACGTCCACCTCTACTGGCTGGCCTGTTTTTTGGGCAAGCTCTACCTGTTCCAATGTGGGGGCATTTTTAGCTCCGAACTGTAGCCCGGCGGCTTCTGCTTTTTCTCCCGCCTTTTTAAAAGCCAAAGTAGAAAACTGATCCAGCCTCTCGCTTAATGTAGTGTAAAAAGCCGCTTCCTGTTGCAAGGCCGGATTCTGCATAGGCAGTGATACACCGGGAGCCGAAACTGGCACTGTCCCGCCTTGTATCAAATTTGCTCGTGGTAAATACTGTCTAGCCATTATTTTAAATATCCACCCAATGAGGTACTAAAATTATTGTCCCCTACCCCAAAAGAGTTTCCAGGGTTTAATACGGAGTTGTTAACAAAAAGATTGCTACTACCGCCTCCAACTGAAGGAATCGCGGTGTTGTAATAATTGTAACCACCTTTTGCCAGGGAGAATACTGCCCCCATCATTCCACGCTTAACGGCTGTACCAGCGGCCTTCCTTGCCATACCCGCTTGCCATGATTGAATATTGGCCTGGGCTTCTCCCATTAGCCTTACAATATCTTCATTCCCTTTTGCCATAGCAAAATTACTGCCGCCAACGGAGAGCGCACGGATTTTCAAGCCAAAAGCATTTCCAGAAAATGGATCCATATTCCCTGCTCCGGCGGCGGCGTTGATTGATGCCATCTGCATCAGTATTCGTTCCAACTGATTGTTCGCCTCTTTCCTGTGCTTGAGTGATTCCTGTTTTGCCCGGAAACGGGTAAACTTCGACTGGCTCTCCAGCGAAGCCGCCTGAAACATCAATTGCGATGCCTCGGCTTGACCCTTCATTAAACTGGATGCCGCCGAAGCAATACTAAAAGCTAATGCTATTCCACCACTCATTAATCTGTCGCCACACTTACTCTATAATCTAATGCCAGCATTGTCATAAACAGAGGTTCTGGCTGGGTTACCTCAATTTGTCCTTTAAAGTCATAACCTAAAAACGGCCCTATTTGTTTAGTTCCTGTGAACTTGGCTATTCCACTATCCAGTGCAGTTACATCCAGTTGACGGAAGGGAACCTCCACGCCGTTAAGTGCAATAGACTGGGTGTTGTCTAAAATAACACTTGCCTTAACTATGCGTTTTTTATTCCCCAATATCGGGCCACTGGGTAACCGTGTCTCAACTGGCATGGTTCGTACCAATGGCGTGGACTTGGTAGCACCTCCCGCTAAAGTGTCTGTAAACGTGGGGTACTCCAGACCAATCTCCAAATAGGTATCCGCTGTCCTGTCTGTAGTTATGGCGTTAGATGCGACTGTCGCTGAAGTTAGAACCGCATCATCTGCGATAACTTCCACAGGGAAATCTTCTAGGTGGTTTATACCGCTATTTACTGTAGTACTTCCCGGCAAGTTTGCCGCAGTTGATGTGAACTGCACTGCCGCATCAGTTGTAAAATCTGAACTGAAAGTTTCCACATAGTACACTTCTGTGTTTGTAAAATCAGTGGCCGCTAACCTCGTGGTGTCGGAACTGGTCACGGTCAAATTTTCTTTGCCAATTGCGGCACGGGTTACTGTCACTACATTGGTTGATGCACTAGCTGAAAAGGAGGCATGGCCGTTAATGGCGGCGGCTAAATTGGTGGCTGTCTGATTGTTGCTCGTTACACTTTGCCATTGGCTCGTACCCGCCGAACCCGCACTAGTAAAAGTAACTGAAGTTCCCGAACTTGTTTTCAACACAATAGTGGAACCTACAGCTATATTGCCGAAATCTGTGACCGTGATAGTGCAAGTAGACTCGTTAGGGATTGTGCGTTTTACAACTGTATAGATCACCGGAGTATCTGCATCTTCGACAGCACATTCCAGAAAAGTCCCCTCGGTTGTAAAGAGTGAGGGGGCTATAACATTTTGAGATCTCAATATAGAAAATACAGCTATGGAGCCGTCACCCGAATTAGTGACCAGCAACAAATCGGCCTCATCCACATTGGTTCCCCGCCGCATAGCCATCCGGGTAGGTGTTTGCAAGAGATGGGAGGACAACATAGAAATATCGTTAGAGACATAAGCTCCCTCCACATCACTAAACAAAAACTCACGGATTGCCTTGCCGCCTCTCTGCATATAGAGAGTACCCCCCTCAGTAGACACTGGCCTTGTACCTGACTTGGAGCCTCGCTCTGTAGAGGGTTTAAAAATAAAAGCCGTAGGTGTAAGGGGAGACCCATCCACCTGGGGACATATAAATTCAGTTGAAGTAGTAAATATCTGGAGGTCACGGCCAGAAAATATTGCAGTCACGGCATTGACGGCATCCGTATCAATAGTTGCCTCCAGTCCTTCATCATCCAGATTTTGACCGGGATCGAAGTCAAAGAACTGCCCTACTCGTGAACCCCACACCGTAGTAGGAAGAGACTGCGCCCCGCCGACAATTAACCGCCCCTCATGAAACGTAGCTGTACGAGGCCAGCCCCGTGTTGTTGACCAGGCATCTTCATGGCCTAGCTCTAGTGTCCAGTTGCCGGAAGAAATAGCGGTGGTATTAAAAAACGGTACATCTGTGCTGGCCTTAACAACTGTTGCACTTTCAATATCAGTTATCCTGGCACGGCCTATGTTATTGTTAGCTTGCAGATACTGGCCTACATGACTGACAACTTTAAAGGTAGTGTCAGAGGATGGATTAGTTGTCCAATTCACGGAAACTGTCGCAATCTTACTACTTCCTACATAATCTGAAATAGTTCGTGTTTGACCCGAACCCGTTCCCCCAGTGGTTATAATTGTAGAGCCATTAAAAATATCATTTGTAGAGGACGCACCACTATCTAGCGTTATGGTGTTTGAGGCTCCGGCCTGTGCTGTGCCTGTTCTGCCTGAGTGAAAACTAGCGGCTCCCGCTGTCAGTTTAATATTCCCGGATGTACCGCTGGGTGTCAGTGTAGTTGCCGGATTTACGTCCGAAACTACAAAGGGATACATAGGGAGCGTATCAAAACTCACATCACTTACAGTCCATAAATTATGGTCTGCACCCCTAACAATTTTAAGGGAGGTCATTGTCTCCTCAAATAAAAGCAATGTATCCGCACTCTGGGCGTGCCAGATGTTGGTTAGCCTAGCACTTGTAATGCCATCAGCAACCCCAGATACAGAGCTACTGCAATCAAGAAAAGCATTGCCACTCCCATTAATATTTGTAATTTGTACCCCTTCTCTAAAAATATAAGCCCTCGTTCCACAAAAAATAAACATATAGGTCTGGGTGGTGCTGAAGGCAAAGGGTACTGCTCGGACACCGCTTTCGGGTGTGGCGGCTCCCGGTAGGGTCATTACATATTTAAGACCGGGTCTTCTCTCTACGCTTCCCTGTGGTTTGCAGATCACATTTCTTGCACGCTCCAGTGCAGACTCATATTGCTGGAGATCGATGCGGCCTCTTAATTCGGGGTTTATTTCTCCGACTGATGCATTGGTCTGTACCTTGATAACCCTGGGCATAACTAACTCAGCGTCAATCGGGTATCGACAATGGGAAAGTCCTGTATAAATTGAGTGCCTGTACCCATGCCGTCAGTTGCGGCGGCTTGTCTAAAATACCCACCTCGCCCTCCTTCAGCGGGGTTGCCAAAGGTTATGCGTTCCCAATGTTGTGCCTTGGAAATCTGATCCGTCACAGGCACTGCCAGGTGCATGGCAGTAGCATATTTTAATAACTGGACAAAGTAAGAGGGCATCTGAGCCTCAAGGGGGCGAAACTGATAGTCTATAGTAACTGTTGTAAAGTCTGTAAATATTTCCCCCTCGTAAACTTCCCACCCGCCAGTTTGCGGAGTTGCCCCCACTGCGGATGAATTAAAAACAGCCCGTGGAACCAAAGACATGGAATCACTGGGTACAGGGAATGATCTCGTCCACTCATTAATCGGTTCTGCGGCTGAAGCCTGTAGGTCTGATTTTTTAATACTAAACGACCACGGATACATAGATAGCACCATGTCTTTAACATCGGGGTAGAGTTGCTGACACAACCCAGCTTGTGTCGTTCCATCAGAAAAAGACGAGATGGTATTCTCGCCTAGATAATTTAATGCACTACTGCAAATTGTTACATCAGTGTCATTGGTTGCCAAATTTTTATTCCTCTACAAAAAGTGTGGCGGGGGAGAAGAAGAGGAGCAAAACTCCCCCGCCTATTAGTCGACTAAACTCTAATCGGAGTCAGTGGCACTTACTGCTGTGCCGTCACCGATATCAACAACACCAGAAGCATTAGACACTACAGGGTGTAGACTGTAGGTTCGAGTGCCGCCAGTTGATGCGTGGACATAAATTAGATCGCCCACCTTTAACAAGTCAGAGGCATCATTAAAATACCCGCTGGCATCTATAGCTGTTTTCGCATCAGCCGAGGTGTAGCTCCAAACTTGGGGAGCATTACCCGCTTTTGACTGACCGCCGATAGGTTGTAGTCCTGCTACTGCATAAGCCATAGTCTACCTCCTACTCTCTAGCCGTGATAATTACGATACCTTCAGCATCTACCGCAACGGCATTTGCTGACAGCATCACGTTAGTCAACCACGAAGCCTTCTCAGGTACATAGTTGATTTCCGTTTTGGGGCCAATCCCCTCTGCATAACCGACTGAATCTTTGTGCCAGGCAAAACAGGTTCTGTCTGAAGAGCCATCTATTGCAAGACCGCCTTCATCCATGTCACCTATCATTACTACCTTAAAGCCGAGAAAATTATCGATCTTCCCGTCAGTCATGGCTTTGTGCAAAACATAGTCTTGCGATGCGGCTTTTTCTTCAGCTAATAGACTAGCAAGCCCATCAGCGGAAATTGCCATGTAACGATCAGCCATTGGGACTCCCTTTGCATTTAACAAGCGAGCGCTTTCTAATACCTTAGATACGTTAATGTTGGTATTTGAACCACCAATGCTGTTGGCTACAGTTAGAGATGAACTGGAATTTGCTAAAGCATCCAGTATGATTTGATCGCAACGCCGTCCGATTGCATTGCCCAGAGTCTGGACAAGCTCCTGACGCTCGTCATAGTTTACTTTCTGCTGATCGAAGATTGAAGTATATTCGGGTGCGGCATAGTTGCTCATTGAAACGCTCACATTGGTATGTGAAACATTTAATGGAACTAGATCGGTTTGAGGAACGACAACTCCGGCAGATCCTTTTGCTATTTTAGGAAACTGCACGGTGTTACCTACAACACCTGTTCTTGTGCGAGTCGTACCAGCCAGCTTTCGCTCAACTTGGTAGGCTTGCTTTACTTCAGCTTCAAAAAGAGAAATAAAATTTGTGGATAGTGATACTGCCACGATATTCTCCTAATAAAGTTAAGGTTAAAATTAATTCGCAAACAGGTGGGGAAAAATTCCGGCTGTATAGCTTGCGGCTAGGTTACCGCCAACCAACCGACTCCAGAAAGGAGGTAGGGTTAATCTATCTATAAAGCAAAGTTGTTATGGGAGTCAATAGACTATGTAAGGTATTAAACAAATAGACGCACTATACCCAGCATTAAAACGACACTGGCAACGGTATTAACAAACATTAAAGCCCGGTCATGCCAAAGGTAACCCACATATGCCCAGCCTAAAATACCTACAAGCGACAGGTACAAATCCAAACTGGTAAAGCCAAATGCTCTAGAACCGATTGCCAGGGTCAATATAAAACTAGAGACCCACTTTATCCACCAGGATAGATCGCCTTTAGGGGTAACTTTAGCCAAGTGAGGGCATTACCCCCTCGGCGTTGGGGTTCATTCTTTCCAAAACCTTGTAAACTTTTTGTCTGTAAGCTGGATCGCTGTTGTATTTGGGATCGGCTATCATACTTTCCAGTTCTGCCTGGGTAGGTATATCAGCACCGTCTGGTGTTACATTTACGGGGATTGTCTTTTCGCCATAATATTGCCTCAATTTGGTGAGTGCCTTAATACCCTGTGCCGTGCCTCCCCAGACCTTAAACTCTTCAAAATCATCGGATGTCCACGCCCCTCTCTCCACTAGAGACTGCGCCCATTTTACATGGCCGTTTACAACATCTTCGCCATTCGGCCCCAGTTTTGCCAGTTCCTGTTCACGGTCAAACTTTTCCTCAGCCGCCTGGTCTTCGCTGGGCATATTGTCTTTAACCAGACCGACAATAGACTCAAAATCGTCTTGAGTTAAACCACGGTCTGCCGCAATCTTTTTAAAATTAGCTAAGAGTTCATCATCCTCCGGGATAGATTCATTTAAAAACTTAAGGTCATAATTGCCGTCTTCCGGGGCTTGATGTTTGCCGCCTCTAAGTTTCTTATAAAGTTCATCTTGACTTTTTGCCAACGCCTCATAATCGGCCCCGTTTTCATCATTCCAAAATCTATCGGGGAGCCAGTCGGGTTTACCATCCTCGGTGGGTTCTTGATGGGAGGGTTCCTCTACAGGTGTCTCCACTTCGGGTTCTGCTATTTGTGCGCTGTCCAACAGCCCTTCTTCCTGTTGTGCCTCCTGTTGGGGTTCCTGTTCTTGTACTTCTTCGTCTGCCATTTTATTGCTCCTTTGCTCGTAATGCTCTGGTTTGTATTTCTCGAATTAAAGTATTCTGTCCCTCTCGGAAATACCCGAAGTCCGTCTGATATCCCGGAGCCCAGGTAGGCTGTAACAGATAACTTTCTGTCAGCCACTCCATCATCCGCTGTCCGTCATCACTCTCCAGTATCCGCTGAATAGAGCGATCTACTTCTGCCTGTTGGGAGTGGCTGTACTCTAAGGGAAGTGGATTTTCTGCGTTTACTCCATCCCAGCCCGGAGTCGATATGTCAATAACCTCTGCCACTAATTAATCTCCTTCTTTTTCTCTGCATCTTTTTTTTCTTTTTAGCCTTCTTCAACGGGAGCCTCCTGTTGCATTTGACCCTGTGCCATCAGAGCCTGTTGTGCTATCTCCTCCATTTCCTGACGCTCTTCGTCACTGGTTCTCAATGTCATTGGTACGCCAATCTTGTCTGCGACATAATCTGAAATTGCATCCATTTTGGCTGTGGCAATTCCGCTGGGGCCAAGTTGACTAGCAATTGATACCCACTGCATTACATCTTGTACATCGTCCATATTCTGCGCCATTGCCAGCGGAGATACGGGGACTACTTTAACTTCCAGTCCGTTTACACGGAGAGGCAAAGTAATAAGACCATTTTCGTGCATAATCTGGAGACTGCGCTTTACTATTGGTATCATAGCCTCACTTAGGATTCTACCGAAACTTGACCCAAGATTGACGCTGAGGTCTTTCATCCTTTCTACAATCTCGGTAGCAGACCGGGCAGACATATTGTCTGGAGGCAAGCTGTCATCCAGTAAAACTTTTTTGACGTTGGCTCTCAAATCTCCCAATACCAGTTGCGTTAATTGCAGATCGCCGGAACGGGGAAGCGGTTGAAGGGATGGCCCCCTGGGGCCGCCGTTGGAGGCTACAGGAATAACGGCTCCGGGGACTACCCTGATGGTTTGTGGGTTTAACACGCCATCGTCAATTGCCGTAAAGACACCCGCTATATTGAGGGATGCATTTTTAAGCAACAATTCTACAGTCTTGTTAAGAGACATCACATCATGGAGGCATTGCACCATTGGCCCTCTTCCATAAATTTCCCCGGATACCTTCATATATCTGGAGACTACCCACGGTGAGGAGGTAAGTTTTCTATAGACCAGAACATCTGCTTCGCTGTCGTCTTTGTAGCAGAGGTAATAGCCATACCCGCCTTCTTCGGGAGTAATAACTGTACTCTCTTGCAAGTCAATTGGCTCTTGCGGTTTATCTTCTACAATGCGTTTAAGTTTATCCGGCAACTGGGCATCCGGCCACTGTCGCTGGATGTTCTCCGCTGGAACCCTGACTTTGCGATAAATATTTTCTACTGTACCATTTGGCCCTTCTTCAAGAGCTACCATGTATTGAGGAATTGCCTGAAAGGTTATTGGGTTACTTTCATCGCCGGGCTGTATAAGCATTACACCAGTCCCAACGCAGAGATCCATTAAAAACTCTCCCATTGCCATATCAAAATTTGTCTGCCGCAACAGGGTAAAAAATTTCTCGGTGTAATTCTGGAGACCCTCCCGAACTACATCTTTCTGTTCCTCTGGAATGTCTGTACCAGGTTGCAAGTCCATCCACTGCTTGTCAGGCGGGAATAGCCCGGACTGAATGCGGTTGGCAAATCTTTGCACACCAGCTACCGCAGTAGAGTCAAAAACTTGCGCTCCTTTGTGGCGGCCCCCTACTTTTCCTTCGTGGTAACCATCATATAAATTTCTTTGGGGAAGGCCGTAAATGTAACACTGTTCGTAGAGATCACGCCAGTTTTCTTTTCGAGACCAGGCGGCCTCGTATCTTTTCTTTAACGCCCCCGCCGACATTTTCATTAGGCACGCCTCATTGGTGGCCCAAGAGTTGTTGCCAAGTTTTGACCGGGTTGCACGCCTTCACCTGTTACACCCAAAGGTGATCCGGCAATGAGGGGTCTGGCTCTGCGCCGTCTGGCTCTCATTCTGTCACCCGCTTGCTGAATAGCTCCCTCATTTCCCGTACCTATTGCACGCAAAGCAGTCTGCAAATCCCGGCTGTCTGCTTTTTGTCTCGGTGTAAATGCTGATCGAACAGCCGCTACTGCACCGCCCATTATACTGTCCTTCCTTGAGATTCTCGGCTAAAAGTCGGGCCGAAGGTTGATTGTTCCGGGACACCCTCATAAGGATTTTCCCGCATTCCAAAAATTAATTGTCTGTTTCCGGCACTGCGCCTGGCTCTTTTTCTGGCGGCAATTTCTTCAGCAGACTGCCTCTCCTGTGCCTCTAGTCTTGCCTCTTGGTCTTGTTGCCGCCTCAGCAGTTCGGGATCTGGCCCCGGAGCCGCTGGCATTTTAGGTGCAGAAAATAAACCACTCATTCTATGTCCTCGCAAACATGATAAAATCCTGACCGTCTGGGCCATACTTTTCCAAACGACCTTCTTCCTTAAAGTACAATGTTTTTATCCATTTGAGAGCCAGAACATTTTGTGAATGTACAGTGACCTGAAGGCGTACAAGATTTAACTCTGACATAAATAAATCAAACATATGCTTAGTAACCCGGTGGAAGGGACGTGCTATATCTGTTAAATTGACATCAGTAATTAACCAGCATTCCGCTACACCCTCCCAGAGGGGTATGCATCCAAAAATACCTACGGGTCTGCCGTGATGGACAGCGGCATAGGCTGGCCCCATTTTGGAATAACCTTCTAAAATAGTCGGAAATTCGGGGATGGTGTCAAAGAAAACTCTATCATGCTCCCGGATAGTCATCATACCTACCAAAGAGGGATGAAACTCTATAATCTTGGGGTCTGTAAGTTTGTAGGTTTCGTTTATTTTTTCTACATCATTAAGCAAAGACATTAAAATCCGTAATGGCACTTGGCTGTCTTGTCCAGTGAACTGGAGCCTTGGTCATCCTCTTGTGTTCCCCGCCGCCCAGCATCAGGTATCCAAATGCATCGCCAACGTGGGAGTGTTCGTTTTTGTTGGGGACATCCTTGAACCTCTCCTGACCCGATCCCATCGACACCCTGGAGAAGTGATAGCCCCCAGCTAAAGCCTTCCGGGTTCGACTGCATTTTTTATTTACCAGAAGACCGGGTTTTTTGTCTATAAACCGAATCATCGGAGAAGCCATAGCCTCTCGCCGTGTCTTCCAATCATTGGTGTGTGTCGGTCTCGCCATCAGGCCAATAGTCTTGAGATGGTCAAAAGCTGTCACTTCGTATATTTGATCACGTTGCTGACCAGCCGGGTCACCCCACACCATAACCTCGGCGTTAGGAAACATTGTCTCTAGCTCGGCCTTTAACTGATTGCCGAATCTTTCCAGCCCCATGTCAAAGGTTACCAGTTCGTGAATTATTCGCCACTGACCGGATACAGTGCGTTGACCGAAGACTGCCGCCGGGGTCAATCCAAAGTCCAGTCCTATCTGCAAGGGCAGAGCGGGATCATATTCCAACCCCTCGTGGGTCATCAGTTCATCATCGTATTCCGGGGTAATGGGTTTGCCTTCCTGGACATACTGATATTCACCCTTGGCATAGCACCTGATCCAGTCAATTGTCTTGCCTCCAACTAATTGATCGTAGTAACCGCCGGGCAGATTTTTTAAATTCTCTGCCGCCGGGTTTGTCATCCACCACTTGCCAGCCGAATTAACAAAGCCGTTGAACTCCGGCTCTTCGGGCAAGTCTTCGTGGGGTACTTCAATAACTCCGGCGGGTTGTCTATAGAATTTCCATGCATATTTTCCAAGGGGGGCTTCCTTGCCCTCGGCTAGTCTGTACCAGTAGTGGTCATCGTGCATAGGGTTAGTGTCCATCCATATCCCCCGCCACGATGTACCGCCGTCAGCCTTGGAGGGATATCTGCCTACCCGGTGGGTCAGACCGTCTATAATTGCCTTGGGCAGTTCTCTAGCCTCATTAATCCACGCCCCGGTTAGTTCAAGGGATAGAAGTTTCCGCACATCCTTGGGCTGATCAAGGGCAAGAAATATCACTTCACAGTCTATGCCGTGAGCCTCTCCCCTGGGTGGTAATTTAATATGGTGGGTTATGGGAGGAGACCAGTGCGCCCGCCCCCAGATATTCTCCGGGAATATTTCCATCCATGTCTTCAAGGTAGTAGTCCGAAGCATTGGATAGCTGTTTCTGACTACGGCAAAACGGGAATAGCGAATACCGTCTCGTGGTGACGGCTTCTGCTTGACTGCCCTAAGCATTATTTCAGCCGCACAAGCGTAGGACTTGCCGGAACCTACTGGCCCCATCATTCCCCTGACAAAGGAATTGTTATTTAAAAATTTCCATATTGTAGGGGCTGTCGAAAAATCCAGATCGAGGGAGGCGGTGTCTTCCATTATTTCTCCTCTAAGTGGTAGGGACGATTACCGGGAACAAGTTTATAGACAATAAACGGATTACCTTTAGAATCGTAAATCGGGATTTGTTTGGCATGAGGGCTGGGTTTTTGCTTGTCTACATAAATCCATTCCATGTTGGGATTGCTGTTGGTCTGCCTGGTAACCTCATCGAGAAATTCTTTATGCTCGGCGTACCACATCATTTTCGTTACAAGGGAAAATATAAGAAACATTAATACAACGTCCAGTATTTCTTCATGGTTTGTCTGTAGCAATCCAGAATAGAATAATATTCCCAGTATTCATTCTTCACTGTGGATGGATCATCTGGAACAAACCGCCCTTTTTTTGTCCTGGCTCTCCGTTTTATTTTAGCCATCAGTAGGGAATACCAAGAAACAACAGCATCAAAATACTAAGAATCATTTTCCGTCCTTTCGGTTTCGGGTTGGGCTGTCTCACCGTCACAGCAATCCAGCAATGAACGCTTGCACCTTCCGCATTCGTAGTGACTTTGTTTAAAAATTGGCCTCGT
>VTLG01007826.1_pt1 | contig 26566 bp, 34 predicted proteins | sample 4694571 | NCBI WGS metagenome assembly VTLG01 (sample SAMN12604809, study PRJNA352737) | marine metagenome | biome: ENVO:00000447; feature: ENVO:00000209|ENVO:00000569|ENVO:01000036; material: ENVO:00002151; isolation source: viral sequences binned using virsorter ...
TTTTTACTTTTCGTTTACGTCTCTGTTCTTGCCATCTAAGATCTTCAGAGGTCAAACTTTGTTTAGTATTATCGTTACCTGATGATACCATTATAGTTCTAGTTAGGTCTAGTGCTGTTACTACATCACCTCTAACCGTAACCATGTTAGGGCATCCACACGTTTTACCGTCAGTTACTTCTCTGTTACAATCTAGGCATCTAATCTTAATCATGTTTCTAATCGTCCATAATCATCTTCAATTCTGACTATATCATCCTCATCACAGATACCTTTCTGCACTTCAATGAGAGTGATACCTTCTTCTCCACCACATAAACGATGAAGAGTTTCTTTTGGTATATATGCATATTCACCTGGTGATATAGTTCTTTCCACGTCACCTTGAGTGATGATACCACTACCTTTTACCACAACCCAGTGTTCTTCACGATGCTCGTGATACTGTAGAGAGAACCTATGGTTTGGTTTGAGATATATTTCTTTTACCTTGTGATCTGGTTTATCTAAAAGAACTTCATAGGTTCCCCAAGGTCTATGCTCAATCATATTCTATATAGAAAAAAAAAGAAGACCATCTGCCCGACTCAATGAGTTGCATCTTAGGTCTAAAAAAGGGGGGAGGTTGGAATCCTGTGTACCAACAAGAGACGGGCATTTCTACAGTTTAGAAAAACGTCTCTGCCTGAGATCCGACTGGTAAGTCGATTCTGCTTTCGCAGCAGCACCACCTGTATCTCATCACCTTAACTAGCTATATGCCAGTAAGTTTATTCAGTCACTCCCGATGTTGCGTCCAACAAATATAATATATCACTTCTTGGAACCTTTGTCAACACCTTTGGTTCCTGATGATAGAATTTCTATGGCGGTTTCATCATCTAACTCAATCCACTCTTCAAACTCTTCATAGATTGCCATCTTACTACCGACTGGTTCTATGTTTGCAATTTTATCTATAGACCATTCTCTTATATTATCAACGATATCATCCGTCTTGTCCAACTTCATAATAGTCTTTTCTGAAGTATCTAGAGAGGATGTTACTATTGTAGTACTTCGGTGTTCCGTCATCAAGCGACTCCGTGAGTACTCCGTTGACAAAGAGTTGCCTCGTTTCTTCGAAGTTTGTTTTGCCAGCTGTTTGATGTAAGCTGAGGATAGTTCTGCTAAAGTTTTGTCTACCCAATCGTTGAATTTCTTCTTTAAGTTCTGGACAAGACCCATAATACTTTTTCCAATCAGATTCAGATTTTACTTTCCGTTTTTTACCCCTTGGAGTTCGAAACTTCCAGAAATATTTACGGCCGATGTACATTCGCCCGTTCGTGTTATTTGTAATACAGTAGACGAAACCGAAGAAATCATCAATATCGTCAGAAGTGAAATTTGAACCCTGATATAACCAGGGGTTTTCATAATCTCCTTCACCCACTGTGGTCTTTGGGGTGGTTTCCACTTTCCAATTCGTAATGTCATATTATTTAGAAAGTAATTTCCAAGTGTCTTTAAAGTTCTCTACATTATAAGATAAACCTCCTCTTTTTTCAACCTCTACTGCTAAAGAATAATCATTACCACCTTCTTCCATCTTATCACCAAAGAAATGTAACTCATCATCTTCACTAAAATCTCTCAATATTTGACTCTTATCTCTACCTAATGGTGCGATGTCAAGTCCTGTCTGACCACCTACAGTAGCATGTAGATCAGGAAACCTTTCGTTAAATCTTCTAGCAATCAGTTCCCTTTCATGCTCATCATTATCCCATTCTTTATATACTTCTCTCTCTGTCCAGTTTGCACCTCTACCCAATATACTAAAGTTTATACAACCTGGTCTCTCTTCTATATGAGGATCAGTTCTTATCATAAACTGACTGTAATCTAATTCATCTTGTAGGAATTGTCTTACTTCATCAGATGGTTTCCATGTATCTCTATAAACATTCACATCCCTTTCATATACATCACAACCAGAACAATTATATACTCTTTTAGCCCTATAGCATATATCCAGTCCTAATTGTTCTACAGTCTTCTCTCTATCACTTCCAGTAACAAGATAGACATCATTACTACAGCAAAATTTTAAAAAGAAAGTCCAAAATTTTGAATCAATCTGTTTCCTACTAGGGGTAAGTGTACCATCAACATCAAAAATATACTTTTTCATTCTGAAAATTCTTCTTTACGACGTTTATCAAGATATGTTAATACTTCTTCTCGCCATTCCATTAATTCATCAAAACAACCTTGATTATGAGCACAACCACGTAAACGATGATCTGGTTTATGAACACTCTCTGTAAATATTGTCAGTGCGTCCCTACGTTTAGTTTCTTTATCATTCATAATTTAAATCCAGAGAAAGTGTCCTTCTTAACATCTTGTTTTATACCACCAACAACATAAGACTCTACTTCAGTCTCTTGTGGTGCAACCTGAAGACCTTTAGATGATATCCAGTGTTGTGTCCAAGGCAACGGGTTATGTGCTGCAGGAATGTCATAGACTGGTTTCAATCCTATTGTCTTCAATCTTCTATTAGCAATCCATTCAACGTATTGCTGTAGTAATTTATCATTCAAACCAATCATACTTCCATCTTTAAACAAATAGTCTGCCCACTTCTTCTCTTCATTTACACATAAATCAAACTGTTTATATGTCCATTCTTTTTCTTCTTTTATTATCTCTACCATATCAGGATCATCACCCTTTCTCCAATTATTAATTATTGTTTGGGTGAGTGCAAGGTGTTGGTTCTCGTCTCTTGCAATAAGTGAGATGATTTTTGCCGAACCTTCCATGAGTTTGAGTTCTCCAAATGCAAAACTGCAAGCAAAACTAACATAAAAACGAATACCTTCGAGTATATTGACATTAGCAACTGCCCTATAAAGTGCTCTCTTTAAATCTTTCCTTGTCCATTCTGAATTAGGATGTTGTCTCCAATCATCTTTCCAATTATTACTTTGACCCCATTCTTGAGCATGATTAATAAAATTATCATATGCTTCAGTAACACTTGCAGCACGACTTAATATTCTATCATCTTTAAGAATAGTATCAAATACTTCAGAAGGATCTGAATAAACATTCTTAACGATATATGTATAGGATCTACTATGGATCATCTCCATAAAAGACCATACCTCCATACATGCTTCAAGTTCTGGTAAAGAACAATAAGGTATGAATGCCATACCAGGTGCTCTACCCTGAACACTATCAAGCATCGTTTGATACTTTAGGTTAGAAGTAAATATATGTTTTTGTTCTGGACGTAAAGATTGAAAATCACCACGGTCTTTCTGTAGTGATACTTCTTCTGGTCTCCAGAAATATCCTAATTGTTGTTTAGTTAAGTTTTCAAATTGAGGGTACTTATAAGAATCATATCGTTGAATGCCAAGTGGTTTACCGAAAAACATAGGTTGTTTTTTGGTTTCGACTTCTTCAGTATTGAAGACAGTCATTCCTTTTAATTCAGATTGCACAGGACTCACATTCCTCCTCGTTAGCGTTTTCTAATTCATCTAACAAACTATTCAATTTATTATTTTCAGGGACAACTTCATCAGTTTTATTATCATATGTATTCTGATAATAAGATGTTTTCCAACCATACTTATAGGTTGTTAGCAAATCTTGTGCCATTACACTAGTAGGAACTTCAGATCCCTCATAATTCTCTGGATTATAAGACCAGTTACCAGAAATTGCTTGATCAAAAAACTTTTGCATTACTGCTACTATTTTAATATATCCTTTGTTATCTGGCATATCCCACAACAAAGTATAGTTATTTTTTAAACTAGCATAGGAGGGAACAACTTGTTTAAGAGGCCCTTTCTTTGATTTTTTAATGGACAAGTAGTCTCTAGGTGGTTCGATTCCGTTTGTGGCATTTGACACAACGGAACTGCTCTCCGAAGGCATTTGTGCGGACAGTGTTGAGTGCCGTAAACCGTAGGTGTTGATAGATGCTCTAAGAGATTCCCAATCATGTGCTAAAGGTTGCGAACAAATCTCATCCACGTCTTTTTTATAAGTATCAATTGGCAAGATTCCGTCTGAATATTTAGTGCGTCCAAAATTTTCACAATGTCCTTTTTCTTTGGCAATTTGATTAGAGGTTTTTAAAAGATAATATTGGAAAGATTCTGTTAATCCATGAACAGCGTCCCATGCCTCTTGTGACCCATAGTTATAACCCAACTTGGCAAGATAATGTGCAAGACCAATGAACCCTATTCCAAGTGATCTACGTGCCTTTGTGGCCATCTCTGCTGCCACCACAGGATACTCTTGATAATCAATCAACTCTTCCAATCCACGGACAGAAAGTTCACATAACTCTTCCAATTCCTTGTCATTTCTTATAGTACCAACATTAACTGCAGAAAGAATACATAATGCAATCTCTCCTAAATGATCATCAATATGAGTTATAGGATATGTTGGAAGTGTAATCTCCTGACATAGGTTACTCATGTTCACCTTGTCTTTAAATGAAGAGTGCTCATTACAATGGTCAAGGTTCATAATATAGATACGACCTGTCTCTGCTCTCTCCTTTAATAAGTCTAATATTAATTCTTGTGCACTGACTTTTGTGGAGGGGATGTTTGGATCGTTTTCGTAATGGCAATATAACTCATCAAACTTATCGGTGCCAAAACTCTCAAACAAGTTAGGAACATTATGAGGGGAAAATAACGTGATTTCCTTATCTTCGATAAAACGTTCATAGAATAACTTACTTAACTGGATACTGTAGTCGAGTTTTCTGACTCTGTTGTCGTCTGTTCCTTTGTTGTTTTTGAGGACGAGGATGTCTTGAATTTCTTGATGCCAGATAGGAAAATGGACAGTGGCTGACCCTCCTCTAATGCCGTTTTGAGTACAGCATCTAACGGTGCTTTCGAATTTTTTAAGGAAGGGAACAACACCTGTGTGTTGAACTTCTCCACCCCTGATTTTACTGTTGATGCCCCTGATTCTACCTGCGTTAATACCGATACCAGCCCTCTGTGCGACATATTTGCCAATAGCCATATCACTGCTAAAGATACTATCGAGGGTGTCATCAATATCAACCAGAACACAAGATGCAAACTGACGAATGGGTGTTCTGACCCCCGCCATGATTGGTGTTGGGATGTTGAGTTTGTGTCTACTGATTGCGTCGTAGTATCGTCTGACATAATTTAACCTCGTTTCTTTGGGATAATTTGAAAAGATCGTCAGGGCGATCATTATGTACATGAATTGTGGTGTTTCGTAAACCTTTCCTGTACTTCTGTCTTGTACCAGATATTTATCTACAACTTGCCGTAATCCAGCATATGTAAACAAAAAGTCACGATCATGATCAATATAACCATTTGCTTTATCAATCTCTTCTTTGGAATATTTACCAAAGATTTCTTTATCATACACATCTATGTTGGTACAATTCATGATATGTGATTCTAAATGAGGTAAATCTCTTGTTCTACCATAGAGACTCTTCCTAGTAGCAAAAAGTAATAACCTTGCTGCAACGAATTGATAATTAGGATTATCTAAAGTGATTAAATCACTAGCAGACTTAATAAGTATATCTTGAATTTCTGCAGTAGAGATACCATCATAGAATTGAATTCCAGATTGAATCTCAACTTGACTAGCGGAAACACCAGTAATATCTTTACATGCATCCTCTACCATATTATGGATCTTTTCTAGATCTAATGGTTCTGTGCCTCTGCCATTTCTTTTTTTAACTTTAAGTCCGTTGGTCATATTCGTTTCCAAGTATTGAATTGAAGTTGTGCTTTTAAACCTGAATATGTGTTTGAGTTTAACACATCCATTACATTGTGTCCAGCAAGGATCATATCATTTATGTCCTTTTCATTAATATTAGAAGGCCATATTACTACCTTCTCACCTCTATCGATGGTGGAGGAGACTCGTTTAACAATCTCATTACTCCTCGGCTCGTTATCATAAACCCACACAGGATCGCTAATACCCCACTTACGAACATCAGCGTCCGCACCACACATAGCGATTGAATTGGATACGAACGTTGAGTCAAAGGGCCCTTCAGTGACAAAAACAGGGAATTGATTATTAATTTTGTCAAGTCCATAGATTTTTGGAGCATCATCATCAAGCATTATAGTAATGTATTTAACAGAGTTAGGGCCTAGAGCTCTGCCTTGAAATCCAATAAGTTGATTCTCATATATTAGAGGAATAATAATCCTCGGTTCATCATATTTTACGTCACTAAACTTATTAGGTACTAAAGTATTTACCCATTTTTTAAAAGTAGGTGTGTAGTTAAAAATTTTAGGATCTATTAATCTTTTCTCAAGATATAACCTTGCAGCATCATGCTCCGAAGCTTTAGGAAGATCAAGTTTCGGAGCAAATTGAGGTGGTTTGAAATCAAACTTCGGTTCTTCTACAACCGTTCCTCTACCAGTTTTATTATTCTTAAATCTTTCAAAAACATACTGTTTATGAATAACAGGATCTAATGTTTTTAAAAAATTACTAAAAGTCATCGAAGCACCACAGTTGTGGCACCTGAAATTGACATCTGCTTTTACACCATACAGATATCCTCTAGTTTTACTCTTATTCTTTTGCGAATCTCCACAGATAGGACATCTGAAATTATAAAGATCTGATTTTATCTTCCTAAACTTCTGCAATCTTGGGGATATGATCCCTATAAATTTTGAATCAACGAGATCCATTCACAATAAACTACTGTGAATTTATTATACTTGTTTCTGATGCTGGTGTCAACATAGACCCAACAAGTCTCTGACCTATTGGCGAAACCACGAAACTTATAATGGAAATTGCACCTGCTATAGTCCACATCTTCTTTTCCATCAATCTTAATCTATCATCTACCTTACGAATATCACGTTCACACCCTTTTTTTATTGCTTCTGTCTCTCTATTCATATCTTTGTGCAGACTGTCTATCTTTTCAAATAATACTGCATCTATTCTATCTTGCTTATCCAACTTCTCATCATGGACAGCAAGCATTTGACCCATCTTTACAGAATTATCCTGCAGGGTTTCTATTACTCTTTCTAATCTATCTAATATTTGATCGTTAACTCTTGCCATTTTTTTTCTTCCAATTCTTTCTTACTCCTCTCATGTAAATATATTTTTTCTTCTTACCCATCACTGGATCAAAACCTGCGGTAGGCCCTTTTGGATTTGAAGAACCACTAAATCCACCAGTACCAGCAGCCATCATCTCTTCACGGATGAAATTAATTATCTTTGTCAGTACCTTCGGTTTCATCTGTTGTAATAAGATTGAGATCTTTTAAACATTCCAAATCAACTTGAATATCATGTATATGAGTTTTGGGATATTCAGGAAATCTATTAAGAAACATTATAAATGCTTTCATAGATGACCACAAATCCTTATCAATCTTAAAAAACAACATAGGAGTTGTTGCCTCACCCCATATATTATACAAAATAATAAAGTGATTCAATAGCAAGTGTGTTTTGAGAACTCCAGTATTCTTATATCTCTTCAACAATCGTTTAATATATTTAAAGTGATTAAGATCCTTATCAAAGTCCTCTTTCGTTACTGCTTGCGGATTTTCATAATTTTTAATAGCAAACAAGATGAAGTTATCATCGTTCAATTCATTAAATAACATATCATAAAATTAATAAAGATTAGTTTGCAGTTGCGACTTTCGGATAATGAGGTGTGTTACCTGTTGATATACCTGACATAGCAACCAGAACTTCTTTCTTAACTCTTAAGTTACCGCCACTATCAACATATGTTTGAACTCCGACCCATCCAGCACTAGTTGCGTATTGACCACCTTGTGCTTCTTCAGCTAAGGTTCCCGATACACCGTATACATGAGATGAGTAATCAGAGTTTCTTTCACTATATTTACTATCCTGTGTCATGAACTTCGGTTGCTGACTGACTTGGAAAGTAGTTGCTGCAATTGCTGCACCACTTAATCCAGCAGTAGAACCTATTGTTAATGATGTTGTGCTTGCGATGCTAACAACAACGGCCTCTCCAAAGAATACACCTGGTTTTGTGTTAACACCAAAACTGATTACATCACCTTCTTGAACGTTACCTGTTGCTCCAAACATAGGGCCTAATGACCCAGTACCTGCTGGCCCAGTAACGGTCTTGGTAGCGTAATTCACAGTGACTGATCCAGCCGCTCCAACGTTGTCATTGTTTCCCCAGAGTGCCATGTCTTTTCTTCCGTAATGATTTCTGTGCTAATGAATATTTAGTAAAGGAAGATCTTCTGGATTTTAGCGAGTTTCAATAGACTTCTTTACTGTCTCAAGTAGTTTATCATCCATGTCAGTTTTGGTTAATTTAACCGCCTTTTCAAGGATAACTACACATAATTTAACTAAACTCTCACCTAACTCTGCGTCGTCAGGAATTTTATTTACTGCATCTGATACAATTTTTGATGCAAATGGGAGTAGAAATGATAACATAATCTTAAATATATCTACTCTATATATCAATCACGCATTTCGTCGGGTACATTATCTTCACTACCCGAAATCTTTGCAGCATATTCTTGTCTTTCTTTCTTTCTTCTTAATCTAGCACCTGCATCCATTGCTTTTTCTGGTTTTCTCTCTTGATCTTTCTTACCTAATACTTTTGATGCTGCTTTCTTCCAATCAGAAAATGTTTTTCCTTCCTGTACATATTCACCTTCAAAATCAAATTGATCACTCCAAGAGTATGATTCACTTTTACTCTTACCATAGTTAGAAGCACCTTTCTTACGGCACTGAACTAATCTACCAGATGCATATGCAGAAGGCCAGACCTTTGCACTTGCCTTTACCTTATGATAACAAGCATCTTTTGTGCCACTACCCTTACCTTTCTTGTCTGCTTCTACTACTACTTCTTCTTTTGTCATTTTATCAGTTGCATCTAATACACCTTTGTGTCTCTTCTGCATTTTCTTATAGTCACCTTTAATCGCACTGGTTCCCATTTCTGTTGCTGCTTTCTTAACATAACTACCTAAAGTTTTTTTGCTAACTTCATTTACTACTTCTTCTTTCTTCACACTACCAACAGGTTTACAATTAGGAACCATCTTTCCACCTTTCTTCTTCATACCATATGCTTTATAACCTTTCCAACATGCTTCGTCTACCTTCATTTTCTTTTTGGGTTTATCAGTACTAACATATGTAGGTTTTGCTGCACCTGACTTCTGTTGTTGATTGGGATCTGCTGCTTTCTTTCTTCTTGATGCAGATTCTCTTTCTGCTTTTGTCATACTGGCACGTTTAGATGATGATACACACTTTGGTGTTCCTTCACCAGGTTCATCACTCGCACAAGTTCCACCTGTTTTGACGTTGACCCAACCAGCTTTACCATCTTTAGATTTAGATCCCTTAAACCATTTATGTAAAGAACCCTCACCCATCAGTTTAGGGCCACCTGCTTTCTTTTCTGCTGCTGCTTTCTCATTAGGATTGGTGTTACCCTTTGCAAGATTACGAAGTTTTGCTTTTTTCTGTGCTGACTTATGAGCAGACTTATCAATAGTAAAACTTTCTTTCATTTTTCTCCTCTTGTTAATTTGTCTTAAAAGATCTTTATAATCAACTTCAACCTTTCTTGCTCTAGCACGATCTTGATCTTTTGGATTACTACTATAGGAAAGTGCTGATGCTTTATTTAACTTTTTAGCATCTTTTGTGCTTAATGCTTCGTTCATGTACCCAATCCACGACCTGATTTCATGTTTTCTTTGCTACCATATCTTGCTTTTGTCTCAATATACCCCTTTACATCACTACCATAACCCATCTCTTTAGCATCTTTCTTAAGTTGTTTCTTATCATCTGCTGCTTTCTTATACTTTCCAACAGTTGAAGATTTAGCACCCTTAACTTTCTTTTGCTGTCTGCTACCTTGACCTATAATAGCACTTTTACCATGCTTTTTTCTAATCATAGAAACTACTGCTGATAATGCAAGATCCTTTTTACCAGATGGTTTCTTTGTTCCACCCTTCTCATAACCCTTCTCTTTTTTGTAACGAGTTGCTTCATCCATTTCATTCTTTCTTACATATTCTTTCCCACCAGGCCCTATATCAGTCACTTTAACTTTGATCTTTGATGGATCTTTAAGTTTTACTTTGACCATAGGTTTCTTTGCTTCCTTAATACCTTTGGTTTTTACACCACGTTTCTCTTTGTGTGCTTTGTGTCTCTTATCCATTGCCACAAGTCTTTCAGCAGGGTCAGCAGCATTACCACCTTCACCTGTGTGTCTTACGTTTCTAATAGATGCTTTACCATAATTAGAACGACCACGCTCTTGACTTAATCTTTGATTATCACTGTCCTTTTGTCTTTCAGCAATCATCTCACCCTGTGGTTCATAACTACAATTCCATTTTCTAAGTGCCTTATTAATCCTTGAATCAGGATCTCTTGCAGTTTTAGCAGATGTCAATCTCTTCTTCATGCCACCCATACGAGCACAGAATGACTTTCTTCTGTTTGCTGCCTTTGATCCCTTCTTTAACTTAGATGGTTTTGTAGTAACAGCAGTCTTCAATTTAGAACCAGGATTTTCTCTACGGTAAGAGTCAACACCCTTCTGATTTAATCCACCAGACTCTCTCTTACCTTCCTTTCTTTGCCATGCTGCACTTTCACTATGAGTAATCTTTTCATCCTTCTCATTACTTGTAAGGTTTTTCTTTAGTTGTTTCTTTGATATCTTTGGGCCACCAATTGGATCACCATACTCATCTCTTTTCACTTCTTCATAAGCATATCTTTTATCAGATTTGCTTGTATCACCTGCTTCCTTTGCTCTTTTTGTAGCAGTAGCATACATTACATTCTTCCACTTGTCACCATATCTTTTCTCCAATCCCTTCTTATCTTTCTTCATACCCTTTACTATTCTTTCCTTCTCATCTGTCTCAAATTTATCAAGAACTTTCTCTTGAACTTCTACGTCTTCAGTTCTATTCTTAGCATTTGAATGATGTGATGGATCACCAAACGCAGGGTTGTTTTTATACTCTGGTTTTTGTTTCTTCTTGTCTGCTTTTAATTTTTCTGCTTTCTTATCAAGATAGGCTTTCATAGCACCAGATGGTTTACCTGATCCTTTATACAATCCGTATGCTGATCCTTCAATCACCTCACCTTCTGGTTCATATCCTGCAACAATACTAGAACCAGCATCCTGTTTTGTTGCCATCATCTTAACACGTAAGATTCTCATTTTTAGTTTTCTTTCCTTGTCAGCTATTTTCTTTGCTGCTGCGTCATCTTGTTCCTTTTTCTTATCTACTACTGGTTTCTCTTTATCCTCATCATCAACTTCCTTTACTTCCAATAACTCACCACCCATTTGCTTAACTGCTTCTTTAAACTCTGGGTTAATCTTAATTTTATTCTTTACCTTCTTCTCTTTAATTTCTGGTTGATCATCTATCTCTTGTGCTTCTGCATCACTAGTAACTTCACGAAGATCTTTTCTCCAATTAGAAAGAGTTTCTTTGTATACTTTTACTTTTTTCTTTTTGAAAGGTGATTTTTGTCTTGTGTTCTGTCCACACTCACAGTCTTCCTGCTGCCAACGCTTCACATCATCCGCTTGCTCTTTCTTATTAATATCCGAAATAGTGTCCAAATAAATCTTGGAAATATCGTTCAGATTGTTATGTGCGATACCATTAGACATACTATTTCTTAACTTTATACTTATTTATGAATTCTTTGATATTAAAATTCTTAATTTTTTTCTGACCGTGCACCATTGCTTGAGTATTCTTACGAGCACCACCAGTGCCAACTAACATATTAGGATGTGTCTTATCTCTCATCCTACGTTCCATATGCTTCTCCGTATACTCTGATAAATCATGTGTCCAAGATTTAAACATCATGTTATCTTCTGTGACACTAATTAAATAATTAGTTCCTCTACGAATGATCTTACCAATCAATCCAGTATTTAAACTCTCTACCATATCACCAATGTTAAAGATGTTCTTTCTGAAATAGTTCTCACGCAACCCTCTAGGATCTAACTTTGGAGCAACCATCCAAAGGTCAATTTCTTCTTCTACATCTTTCTTTTTCTTATCATCTTTCTTATTCATTCCTACACGAACTGCATCAAACAATGCCTGTCCATCAGCATTATCCATTCCTTTTGGAAGTCCTCTCTTAAATGTATCATAATCATCATCCATTACTGCTTTTCTTTGCTTGGATGAAGATACACCTTCTACACCTTCTGCATCATCATCACGAGGGCCTGCAGATACAGTCTTAATCTCTTTAAAGTTATATAAATCTCCATTATATTTTGTTGCAAGACTTTCAAACTCTCCAAGTCTATCTGCACCTACAACTATATTGATACCAGTATATCCCTCATCTGCTGCTGTTGTTAATACATTAAAGATTGATCTCATCTCTGCATCATTTTGAATTTGCTCCTCAAAATCTGGGAACATCTTTCTCATATATGATACCTTCATGTCAGGATCAATAGGATTCTTCTTATTATCTACTGTTCTGGATGGATATATCTTAAGGTCTCCACCTGCTGCTACTTTCTCTGCTTGCTGTAATAATTTTTCATGTCCTGCTGTAGGAGGATTAAACCTACCAAACACAACAGTTAATGTATCAAGTGCCTTATCAAGATCACTTCCTTCTGGTTCTGCTGATTTTGGTTTTGCTGCTGGTGCTTGTGCTTGTGCTGCTGCTGGTCTTGCTTTAGTAGCAATTGGAGTATTGACACCTCTAGGTTGTGGTTGATCTTGTCCTGATCTCTGTCTTTGATTATAAAACCTTAACTTCCCACCTTCTGTTTTCGCTACGAATTCTCCTTTAGAGTCCAACCATCCACCGTGGCCATCACTCTTAAGGTTTAACTTCCGTGCTTGTTCCTTTGCCTTATTGGTATCAGGTGCTTCGGATATAAATCGTAGAAATGTTTTCATGTATATATTTAGCGTATTAGAATATCTTTAAAAAAGGGCCGTTCTTGGAAGAGAATTCTTTCTTTGCTCCATAGTAAAGAACTCTACACCATTCTTTCATTTTATCCTTCTTATGAATCTCTGACCATATCTTAGCCCACTCCATAGCAATGAGTTTAGAAGAAAATCTTCCAGCAGAACTTCTATCTTTAACATCCTTTTCATATTCAATTGCTTTATCCAATACTTTTTCAAAAGTTTCTCCTATTCTTGCATTATTTTCATATACTGCAACCTCATTAAAATCAATTTTTAATTTAGATATTTTTAATTCATTATAAAGATCAATCCAATATTGTTTATGATTATCTTCCCACTTACCAACTTGAGGAATATGATCATGTTTAGATGCAGATGTAGGTCTTGATAAATTAATATCATCTAAAAAATCATCCAATGCAACAGAAGAAACCTTTCCAAGTTTAGCACCAGCATCTTTTCCTTTAGGAGTAAGATCAGTCTGAACTACATTTCTTTCTTTAGAGTATTGGAAATTTCTCGACTGTCCATGAATTTCTGCACCAGATTCAGTCTTCAAATCAAATCCCAATTCTCCTGTATCAAATAAGTAAGGTGCTTTCTTTCCTAATGTAAGATTTAGTTTTAAAGAATCCTCAATATAATCAATCTTAACCCTAGCGGCTTTATCACTTTTCATATTTGCAAGTTCTACACTTGCAGTTTTCTTATTTTCCTTAATAGCTTTTAAAGAAATACCTATTAAAACTTTATCTTCCAACACCTCTCTCATATAAGCATTTAAAAGAGTAAGATTAGCATCATTTGTCATCCCATCTATATTTGTTAACTCACGAATAGTTCCTTCCACCGTATTTTTCATCTTCTTCTTTACCATAACAATATCCATAGGATTCCATCTATCCTTAACTGACACTCCACAATAAGTTTTTGCTATATCCTCAATGAAAGGCATGATTCCTTCATCTCTGGAATACTCATATCCTTTGTGAGTTCCAATATAATTTTTTACTGCCTCTGCTTGCTTTCTATAAGTTCTTCTCCAAGACTGATTATATCCATCATAAATCTTCATCATTTCTGTGTATGAAGGTTCTTTATTATTTTCAATAACATTCTCTAGATAAAATCTAGATCCATTTTCTTGTTTAGCAGTTTCAATTGCACTAGTAGCCATAGTCTTACTCCACTAATTCCTTCTCAAAGAAATCATCCCAGTTCTCATCATGAACTATAGATTTTTTACCACCAAGTTCAATAAAAACTTTAGCAGGTTCAGATTTTCCTCCTTCATGACCTTTAAGTCTTACTCCATCTATCTTTTTCCATAAGTATGATACTCTAATCTTAAACATATCCATATCCTTATCTTTCTCAACATAACCTTTAGGGCCTGGATAGATGGGTAATACTTTAATACTACCAGGAGTAGCTTGGGTAGGATTCTCATTAGGAAACCATTTAGGGTAAAGTTTTACTCCACTATTTTTTAATTTTTTAAATTGTGTTTGAGTTATCTCTCTAAGTTCATTTTGATTCATTTCAAGTAATTGCATTTTACCCTTATAAGCATTCGAAGAACCAAACAATCTTTTCTCAAGAATACCCCATAAATGATCACTTAATTTAGTATTAGGTGAAGTAGGAATACCATCACCAACTAATCTCCATACAGCATTTATAGCATCTTTACTTGTTTCTTCATGACCCTTTTCGGTTGTAATACTTTTCAAATATTTTTTACCTTCACTAACTCTAGAAGATGATATAATTCCTTCAAACATCTCAAATATCTCTGGCATAGAATTATAAATTCCTCCACCATGTATACTAACACTATCAGATTTTAAAGAAAAATTAAGTTCACTTCTTATAATTCTTTTACCATCAGCAAAAATTTGTATTGTCACATCTTGTTTTATCTCCCCTGCACTAGTCTCACCAGCAATACCATCAGCATCTACTGTCCATCTAACAACATCATTTTTACTATTTGTTATATATTTCCTTTTAGCACTTTTTAAATCTCTAAAGAATGCAGTCTGGTTATTGTTTATCAGAAACATCATCTTTTTTTTAATCTCATTATATTTTACATCAGAAACTTTTCCTTTTTTCTTTTCTTCTGCAATTAATTTTTTTAAATTAGGCCCATAGTATGCTCCTGTTTCTGCTTCCTTAACCCTAACTTTCAATTCAACTTGAGAAAAATCTAGAAAATCTTTTGTACCAACAGATTCAAAATAATCCTCTTTGTCTTTTAATACTTTAGACAATGTATCATATTTTTCCGATGGTCTTATCAAAATTTTTGCTTTCTTTCCTGTTACTATAGATATGGGACTAAAATGTTTTTTTGCAGGTTGAGCATGAGCAGGAAAGACATTATTATAATCAACAGATTTTTTACTCTTGTCTATCAATTGACCTAAAGTAGTATCAACTCTTAAATCATCAATAAAACTCGCAACTGCTGTTTTATTTTTTCCATCTTCAGGATCTACAAGATATGCAGCACAATACATAGCAAATATGCCTTCCATAACACTACCCTGTTTAATAGAAGCCATAATTAACCTACTGCATCAAGTGTCTTCTGTAACTCCTCCCTCTTCTTTTCTTTTGCCATTCTCTTTTTCTCTCTTGACTTTCTAATCTCTTCTCTATCCTGTTTCTTATCTTTTATTTCACTCTGTTTCTGCTCACGGGATGCTGCTATTTCTTTAGAGATATTCTCTCTTTCCTGTTGCTTTGCTTTCCTTTGTGCTGCAGCATCTCTTCTTTGTGCTGCCATTTGTTTTATTCTATCTAATGATGCTTGACTATCATCTGCTGCCTTTGCAGAAGCAGCAGTTGCTCTTGCCTTTCCAGCAGCAGATCTTTCAACACCTTGAGTCTTAAACCTAGAACCTTGCTCTCGCTGTCTCTGTTTAAGTTCTGCTCTACGTGTTGCTAAATCTTCTGATAGTTGTTCAAAAGATTTCATCTTACGTTAGCTGCGTACCATTTTTCAAAGTCTTCTCTACGCTTATCACCTCTTGGGGGCATACGTCCAGACTCTTTACGTCTCTTCTCTGCTTTACGCTCTTCTGCTTCACCTTTCTCTGGGTTACGTTGGTAACCCTCATCTACTTTCCCAGGCTTTCTAGCTCAACAATCTTAAGAATCTCTTCTTCAGTAAACTTACCAGACTCAACTAACTTTTCTACTTCAGGACTAATCTCAACATCATCCTTTAAATGATCGGCAGCCTTGTACATTGGTTTGCCAGTTTTAACATTCTTCTTACCTGCTTTATATCCTTGATATGCTGGTGTGTTACCTTTCTTATCAGCATTAGTGACGATCATTGCCTCTTTCATTCCTTTCTTTTTTGCCATCGCTTTCTTGATAGCCTTGTCTCTAGAACCCATATACTCATCGGTTCCACTTTCTATTTTACCATCGCCATCATAATCTTTGTCTGCCTTCTTTGATTCATACATCTGATTTTGATATATGTCATTAAGTGCATTGAGTTCCTTCATTAAGCCCATGAGAGGTTATCCTGAATACTTATTCTAGATATATTTATAAATCTCCTTCTTTTCTGTTTTCTGACTTGTGAACATCAAACTCTCCACCAGGATATCTTGCTTTTAATTTATCTACATTCATTTCAATAACTTCATCAAATGTAGTATCAAGTGCCATACATGCTTGTGCAAGATACCAACAAATATCTCCCAGTTCTCTCTTCATATGGAAAACATTCTCTTCATTATATGGTTTACCTTGAAGGAGAATCTTCTTTACTACTTCAGTAAACTCACCTGACTCGGCAGTAAGACCAAGTGCAGCAGTAAGTAAACGTGGAACATCACAATCGTTTTCAATATCTAGTTCTGATGCACGAGCAAGTAATGCTGGCAAATCTTGACTAGGAAAACTTGTAACTCCAGCAACGAAGTCAAGATATTTTTCAGTATCAACAGTCATTAGTAAGTGTACCCCGCTACGAATAGTTTTTCATCTGATGATGGTTGAGAGTCAGCAACATAACAACCAATAGATGCTTCAGAGTTTGCCTTTGCTCTAGCAATAACAAACTTCTGCCCTGCTTCTATATCATTACCACCCCATGCTCTGATAGCAGAGTGTTGTAGTGCACGACCATATGAGAAAGATACATTCCAAGGTAGATCAGGTGCAGCATTCATTTCATTTAGATATATAGATGCTGCTTCTTCACTTAAACCACCTGATAAAAAGTTGATTCCAGCAACAGCAGCAGGAACTGAACGTAACAATGTTCTGATTGTGTATCCTGCAACCTTTTTATAATCAGCTTGATCTGGGCAATCAGCACCACATACTGTCATAGATGGTTTAAGTAGTGTTCCTTCAAGTAAAACACCTGCTGTTGCACATGCTGCATACACTTCTTTGATTACACGTTCTTGAACAGCAGCAGTCTTCTCAATATGATGATCACCATCCATCAATATCTCTGGTTCAACAATAGGAACTAATCCTGCTTCTTGAACTGCACGAGCATATCTTGCAAGACCCCATGCATTTTCATGAACTGCAAAATCAGATGGGCCATCTTCTGTGATTTGTAATACTGCTCTCCACTTTGCAAATCTTGCACCTTGCTCATAATATTTTGCTGCTCTCTCTGTTAATCCATCAAGACCAGAACAATATGTCTCGTGATGTAATGCACCAACTAATGGTTTTAATCCTTTATCAACTTTAATACCAGGTATGATTCCTTGCTTGTTTAGTTTCTCAACCATGCTTTCACCATCTGCATGATTCTGATATAGTGTCTCCTCAAATAAAATCGCACCACTAATATATCTACCTAACTCTGGAGCAGTAAATAACATACCTCTGTATGCCTGTCGATTCTCTTCAGTGTTTTCTAATCCAATATCTGCAAGTCTTTTACCACAGGTGTTTGTAGATTCATCAACTGCAAGAATACCTTTTCCTGCTGTTGCTAGATTTCTAGCAGTTGTTTGCAGTTCATCTGCATACTCTTTTATTTTACAAGACATAATACCTCATTTATCAAATTTAAAGTCGCTAAAAGATTTCTTTGTGTTCTCTTTATAATTATACTCTTCTTCATGTCCACTGTCAATGATATCTTCTTGAGCACTCTGTTCACAATCATATAACCTCATCTTTGCTCTATCAATACCTACAACAAATCTCTTAAAGATAGTAGGATCATTATATCTATTCTTTAATTGCTTAACTAATATCTGATTCAAACCCTCCAAGTCTTCTGTAGAAATAAGGGCGAACATAAGGTCAGCAGTAGCAGGGAGTCCAAAAGATTCAGAGGTGTCAGTAAGTTCAACATCACTACTGCCGTAACCGCTACGAGTAGTTTGAGTAGCAGATACAATCGGAAGGTTCGTCTCGACTGCAAGACCCCGCAATTCTTCTGCGATTGCTTTGATATATGAGTATGAGTTGACTGTTGAGTTACCACGGTATCTAGATGAAGCACAAATATTTAAATAATCTATGAATATTATATCGGGTCTAAAAGACTTTTTCAAGGCCAACTCTTGAAGTAATGCTTTGAAGTGTCCACTATGTGCTGCTGCAGTAGGATACTCTTTAATAATTAATGTTCCCTGTGTTTTCTGTGCAAGGTTTGTAACCTTACTCTCATACATCTGCTTTGGAAGATCTGTTATATCTTGTATTGCGACATTAAGTAAATTAGCATCAATCCTCTCCGCAATCTTTTCCTCTGCCATTTCGAGAGTGATATAGAGGACGTTCTTTCCTTGGAGCAAAGTTGAGCTTGCCACATGGCACATGAATAAAGACTTTCCAACCCCTGTGCCAGCAAGAGCAATGTTGAGAGTCTTATTCGGTAGACCTCCTTTCGTAATTTTATTAAAGTATTCGAGATCAAACTCGATCTTATCTTCCTTCCTGTGGTACGACTCATACCTTTCCTCATAATCATTTAAATAATCGTGTCCAATATGAGTGTCAAATGATACAGATAAAGCATCTGATAATATTGTAGGAATGGCATCTCTGTTTTGTGTTTCATCTTTACCATCTGCAAGTGAAATAGATTCTAATAGTGCCAAATAAATTGCACGATCTCTGCACCATTTCTCTGTAGTATTTACCAACCAATCAAAATCTGCTGGATCATTTTCAAGTGCTGCAACTGTATCCGTAATATCTTTAAATGAACTGTCATTGATATCACTACGCTTTTCTATTTCAATGCATAAAATCTCCTTTGTTGCTGGTTGATTATATTCACCAACAAATTTAGAAATTTCCTCAAAGATAACTTTCTGTTTAATATCCTCAAAGTATTCTCCCTTTATAAAAGGAATCACTTTACGAACATATTCTTCATTATGTAAGAGGTTTCTAAGAATTAGAAACTCAACGTTCTCCATCAATTAATTCCAATAGCTATTTTACTAAATCCTATCGTCAATAGGAATACAAACATTATTACAACATCCCACATTTTATTTTGAACATAAAATGGTAGTGCCATCAACTCAAATGTAACATTAAACATAGCACCAACATAAGTGCTGATATGTAGTGTAACAAAGTATCCTAATATTATTCCATATGTACCTATCATTCTTGCTAGAACTATAGGTTTACAAGTTTTCATCAATCAATTTCATGCTGTGGGTTAGTGGAAGAATGAGCAACATCAAATACAAATGTAATTCGAGTCTCCTCTGCAATATTAACTGCACCATGAGGTTGCTTGTTATCAAACCAGAAAAGAGTTCCTGGTTTAACTATTATAGTATCACATCCTGTGAAATATTGATACTCACCAACAATTGATAAATGATATCTATCCTTTGTCTTATAGTAAGTACCCTCATCAATATGTGCTCCTACATATTCATCGACTGGTAAAGCAAGAAACCCACAACGATAGATTTCTTTATCTCCAAACTCTTCTTTAATAAGTTTAAGTATTTCAGTATGACGTTTATATGCAGGAGTATTGACATTTAGTTCTGAATCTCCTACAAAGTCTTCCTTCTTTTGTACAGCACCTATGGTGAGTTGAAGGTTACTTACAGGAAGATCATCAAAACCATGTTCATCAACTAAAGACCGAACACCTTCTTCTGTCTTCTGATGATTCCAATCAGCAGGATTCTTTCGAAGTTGTTCGGTTACTTTACTTACATCAATTCCAGTTTTAATTACCTTTATAAACTTACCCATAACTATACTCTTTCTGTGCAATCTCGTCAAGAGCTTGCATCACTTCTGGAGTAAAGTATTCTTCTGGATTTTTATATACTGCTTTTGCATAAACTTTCTTACCATTGATTTCATATCTACCAGCAACATTCTTCCACAATCCTCCTATCTCTCCTAATTCTAGAAGACCATAGTACCTATCAAGACCACGCTCATCATAATATAAACGTATCTCAACTTGCTTATTCTCTTTACTTAAACGTGATTTGTGAGTCTTTGCTTTGACAATGTTTCCGATGACTTCCTTGCCATCTTTTTCTTTTTTCTTTCCGAGATAAATGATTGTACTCGCTGCGTACTTGAGTCCGCTACCTCCTCCCATTTCTTTAGTTGGAACATAAGCTCCGATGACATCATACGTATGGTTTGTGACAATGAGTGGAACATTCGCTTGACCGAGTTTAAGAGTTAACATTCTAAATGCACCCTTCACCAATTGGGATTTGGTCATATCACGCACTTGTTTATCATCCAGTGCGTCTCTAATTTCTTTTTCAGTGGAGAGCATTCCCAAGGAGTCTAACACAAACATACACGGTTTGCGATCTTCTATGGGCATTTGGAGATATTTATCAATCGCCTTTAATGCCTTGGTACGGAACTCCTCAATTGTTACAACATTTACTACTACTGTGCGTGTTAAATCAACTCCACGAGACTCAAGTAATCCTTTATTAACTGCGGCTTCAGTATCAAAATAGAGACAATAACCATCAGGATTATTATCAAGGAAGTTTTTAACCACTGCAAGGGAGAAAAAAGTCTTTCCAGTACTGCTTTCACCAGCGATAGCAGTGATCTTATTACTAGATACCCCACCATAAATGGAACCCGACACCAATCCATTAAAGATATATGATCCTGTGTCGATGTATCTTTCTTCTTCGTCGATGTCTGCTGCGAGTTGGGTGAAGTCATCCCCTATTTCCTTTACAATGTCTTTTAAAAAATCCATAATTACTTTTCTATTTTATGATAAACTTCAACGTATGATTCACACTTTGGGCATGATAAATTAGTGACTATATCATACTCTATATCTTCATAATCGTCAAGGTCATGATCCCCACCCCAGATCAATTCAGTTCCACAGTGCCAACAATTCATTATTCAAAAGGTAAATGTGGTCTAGGAAATTTAATTCTAAACCGTTTAAGAAATCTATCAAGAGCGAAGTCTCCTCCACCATAACAGAGAACACAAAATGCTCCCCCAAAGTATAGCACAAGAAGTTCTAATAGGTAAATATTGAAACCTGCTGTTGCAATAGCATGATAGATCGCAACTGTTATGGTTCCTATGATAGCAAGTGCACCTAGTCTAGTAAACAATCCCACAATCAATAACCAACTACCATAGATTTCAGAATAAGCTGCTATGTAAGAAGAAAATATTGGAAACGGTAATCCAATAGGTCTTACAAATGCATCTGCAAAGTTTTCTATGTCCGCTAATTTTTCATATCCATGATGTATTAGCATTGTTCCTATTGATAATCTGAGGATCAATAGACCAAATGACTTGATCATATTCCTAATAATTTACGTTGTCTGTCAAAGTATCCCTTGAGTATCCAAGAACTACTATTCATCTTATCATCACCACCAATACCAAATTCAAATTGCACTCGTGGATCTTTACCATACTTATCAGTTTCTGGTGTATTGTCTGATCCTCTATCTCCACCATTACAGAAAACAACTGTGTCTGCTATCTCTAAACATTTAGCAATAGCACCACATGCAGATCCTTCATCATCATCAGGTACAGTAATAACAGCATCCACCATTGTTAGATGACTAATAATCTCTGCTCTCTCTTTCCAAGATTGAAAATATTGTCCTTTCTTATTTGTTAACCACTCTTCAGTATTGATTCCAACAACAAGAAAATCTGAAAAGTCTTTTGCCCTTGAGAAATATGATATATGACCACTGTGAATTGGATCAAATCCACCAGTAACAAGACTCACCTTTTTATAAAACATTAAATTACCATCCCATGAGATTCACGAAGTATTTTCTTATATGGGCCACCAGGATTTTCATCGATAGTCTCTTTGACTAATTTAAGTTTTTGATACAACGCAGTATCGCCACCCAAGTGCAATGCACTTACTATGGTGCCAAGTTCTTTATTGTTAATAGGTAAATCCATTAGGTAAAAAACGATTCTAAGTTTACAGTTTTTTCTACACTCCAACCAATCGCATCGAGGATTGCTTTGAGTGGTTCCAGAAATGCTTTATCAAATTGTAAGTCATAATCAATGTATTTGGCAAGATTTGTTTCATGAGGAAAATCCTGAATAAATGAAATAATATTCTCATGAATAATATTGGGTTTTTTCAGGTAACAAAATTTAATCTTTTCGCCGTTCTGGATGAGAGAGTACTTATTATCCAACTTATATTCTTTGACATAATGGTTGTATAATAATGCACCCCGTATATGTATAGGAGTTCCTTTTGCATATATTGTAGAACTTGCCTTATACTTCTCTACGTTAGATGCAGTGCGTGGGAATGATATATCTTCTGGTGGTAATTTTCTGAATTCCTTACGACACTTCTCAATAAATTCAATCACATCATCTTCAGTTTTATTCATCATAAGTTTCAATGCAGACTTAATCATATCTCTACAAGGTGCTGGTGTTGAAGATTTGACTGCCTCAATACCCATCATCTTGAGTTTAGGATCTTCATATCTTACACCTTCACTATCCCATACGTTTAAGATATATCTTTTCTTTGCTGTCCATATGCCACGATCTGCAATGTTCTCTCTCTTCATGAACATCTTTTGATCATATGCATTTACGTATTTGGCCAACGCTTCATAAGAACTGTCAATATATTTTTCGAGTTCCATCTCACACACCTTATCAAGGAACGAAACGATGCTCGCACCATCCTTTTCTCTGCCTTCGTATACCCTATCGACCAAATCACCAAGATTGAGATAGATACTATCAGTATCACTTGCAATAACATAATCAACATCCTCCGTTTTTAGTATTTTGTTTAGATAAGAGTTCATGCGGTTCTCTATCCAACGAATAGAAACCTGACCTGATAGAGTAATCGCTTCCGCATTTTCTAATTTATAGTAGCGGAAGTATTGATTACCAATTGCACCATAGGCAGAGTTAAGAGAAATCTTTTTTGCCATCTGTATATTATTACATCTTGCAATCTCTTTCTCCAATGCTTTTGTCGGTGTCTTTTCATACTGCTTCTTTGCCTGAATCATTTTCTTCTTGAAGACCACACGATCTCCATACATCTTATCCATGAGTTCTGGTAGAAATCCACGAACATCTTTTCGATACATTGCACCATTAGCACAAACAGCATTATCTTTGTGCAACTCGAAGTTTATTTCTTCCCCAAGAATTTTATCGACAGTTGCTGTTGGATGTCTTTCCTCAAGAATTGTTTCTGGAGAAATATTATATTGCATTATCAAATGCGGATATAGACTATTCAAGTCAAAAGATACTACCCAATCATATTTGCCAGGTATTGGTTCTTTTACATATGCTCCTGCGTACTTTTCGTTCTTTTGTGATCTGTTTTTTGGAGGAATTACAATATTACGTTTTTTGAGATAGTTGTAAATGATTGTATCCCACATTCTTACCTGATAGAAGACATCATTATAATTAACTTTAGCATCATATGCCATAGTCAATGCCAACTCAATCAATTTCATCTTGTCTTCTAGACGGTCAACAAGTTCAACGTCAATGATGTTGTATTCAATAAACTTCTGCCATCCTTTTGTATAGAAGTCTTTAAATGTATCATACTCACTGTGATCTAATTTTTGCTGACCCAGTTCAACCTTTGCAATGTAATCTAATCGATATGATTCTTGTGCTTTATAAGTAAACTTCTTATATAAATCTAGATAATCAAGTTGTGTGACACCACCAATATCAAATGTAGTATGTCTCCTTCCCATAAGATGTATCTCACCTTCAGATACAAGACCCCAAGGTGACATGCGTTTCATTGTCTTTTCACCAAGCACACGATTAATACGTTTGCAAATATATGGTATATCGTATAGTTGTATGTTCCATCCTGTTATCACATCTGGAACATCTTGCATCCAATAATTAATAAAGGTGCGAAGTAAATTCTCTTCAGTATTACAACAATGATATGTCACATTCTTTTGTGTATTATTAAATGGTTTAACACCCCATGTAATAATTTGTTTTGTTGTATAATCCTGTATTGTAATCGCAAGGATTTCTTCTACACAAGATTCAACATCAGGGAAACCTCTTTCGGATGATACCTCAATATCAAGAGTAACTAATTTAACTTTACTAATATCAAACTTGATCTCATCTTCTGGATATTTTTCTGATATGTATTGATAGATATAACGATCATTTCCATATATTTCAAATCCCTCAACTTCATCATACTTCTTATAAAAGTCCCGACAATCTCTGACCGAACCTGGATGGATTGCTTCAACTGCTTCTCCATTCAAAGTTTTATATTTAGTTTTCTTTTTAGATTTAACAAATAAGGTAGGGAAAAATTCATCCCTATGTTCATACCTTCTTCCATTCTCAACTCCACGAACCAGAAACTGATTCCCTATCAATTGAACATTAGTGTAGAACTTCATTTAAGGAGGTTTTGATATTTCTCAAGTAGTGTAGGTTTAGGTTCGACAAGAGTTAAGATCTTATCTGATGATATCATAAATTCATTTTGAGTGGTAGCTTCCACCAACCAAGGAGTTAGAGTATCAGTATCTCCAATAACCATTGGTTCAGTTAATTTACAGTCAGGTTCACCTGGTACTGCTGCTGGCATTTCCTCAATTTGTGAGACCAACTTTAGATTGTTTGTCAAAACTATCAGTTGTATCATCGGTTTTTCCATTTTGTTTTAATACCTGTTTTTTGTACATATCAAGAACTTTATCTATTGGTGAGAACATAGTTACCACCCAGTCTGTAGAAAGTGGAACTTGTGTTTCTTTTGCTAAAGGAGCCCAAGGATGCATCCTAATTCTCACTTCTGATGATCCTTCAGTATTTGAATCATCATCTTCTGCAGTTAAAGGAGCAGAACTAACCAATTTAACCACACAAGGTTTAGTAAGTATATAACCCATAACCTGATTGTCAGAGGTCATCATCTCCTTTATGTCAGCGATTACATCCTCTCCAGATTTTAGAACCAAAATTTTAATGGTCATAATTTCTTCATACCTCTTATTAGTATAGCAAAGAAAAAGCACCCTGTCAAAGGGTGCTGATCCATCTCGAACTCAATTGTATTTAGTCGCAATAAACTAAACAATGTGAATTAGTTGGATGGTTTTTACATTCTTCTTCCCAGTAATTTTCTACGGGAAGATTGTAATTGAAGTCGTGCATCCTTCGGATGTCACTCATAGCGTTTTTAATTACGCTGAACGGTGTTGTGAGTTTCATGATACACCTCCTTAAAGCCAATCTTTTCTTGCATAATGCTCTGGAACAATCTTACTAACATTAACTGTTAATAATCCATCTTCAAATTCAACTGATTTAACTTCAGTATCATCAGAGATAGTCCAAGATCTACTAAAGGATCTTTGTGCCAATCCTTGATGGGCATAGTTAGACTTTTCTGTAGTGTCCTCTTTACCACCCTCAATAATAAGTTTTCCGTGTTCAGTATAAACCTTAATGTCTTTCTTTTTGAAACCAGCAAGAGCAACCTCAAGCTTTGTTTCTACATTGTTTACCTGAATAATATTGTAAGGGGGATAGTTTGTCTGTGCAGGGACATTAAAAAATCGATCCAGAAACTCTTCTGTACCGATACTGTTTCTCGTGATGCGTTCCATTAATTCAGGAAGGTCTGCAGCACGATATCTTGCTAGATTACCCATGATAGTAGCTCCTTATAAAGCGAGTTTGTGTTGTGTGAACCCTTTCGGCGTTCATCTATATTTATAGCACAAACCATAAAAAAACGGGGTGTTGAACCCCGTAGTTTTTTATTCGGTTTCCTGTTTAGTTTTTTTACCTATGTTATATTTCTGCTCTAGTATCCAATCTCCTTTGTCCTTGTATGCAAGAACTTTAATTTGATTAAGAGGTGCTATATCAGAAATATCTGTTTCTCTTACTATTGAGATAAGACCCCAATCAGAAAGTAACTTGGCAATCCTATTACGTCTCTGTACGTC
>VTLG01010370.1_pt1 | contig 26561 bp, 39 predicted proteins | sample 4694571 | NCBI WGS metagenome assembly VTLG01 (sample SAMN12604809, study PRJNA352737) | marine metagenome | biome: ENVO:00000447; feature: ENVO:00000209|ENVO:00000569|ENVO:01000036; material: ENVO:00002151; isolation source: viral sequences binned using virsorter ...
ACGCCGTTGGGACCATTCCCAACCTTCTCGATGCGACCACTCCGAGCCTTGTCGTGGTAGTCAAACTTCACGCTCGCGCCTCTTCCAACATGGTTATTCATGCAACTCTCCCTCTTCACTAAACAAATTTGCCATTTCATCTGATTCAACTTGTGCCTTGATCGCCTTGAACACAATGCCAACAACGCACATCGTAGCTACGGCATCCCACGCCGCTTCTTCCTCGGGCTTGTCCTTCGCAATGATTTCGGTGAGCATGAAGGAAATCACCTTGAGCAGATGAGGTTGATCCCTCATAAACTCGTCGAGCATCTCTGTCCCGAACTCTGGCATATCTGTCCGCATACACTTGTCCGACACGGCCAGCACGCACTCAGCAGTTACCATCGGAATCGTCATCGTCGCCTTCTTTCTGTTGCCTTTTCGTTGTCCCTATTGTACCACGGGACGCTGTGGTTGTCAAGCTCTAAATTGCTCGATTCCAAAGTTCGTCAGCGATTGCAATGGCGTGGTCCTCATCCACGACATCCGCCACACAATCATAGGTGAAGTCATCCGGGCCATCCGCGATGGGTTGCCACACTTCAAACACGCCACCCACGTCGGGGCAGTAGACCACCTGAATGCCGTCAATTTCGTAAACCAGTTCGCCGTGCATTTCGTTCCCTCTTGTGGTTGCCATTACTTCCCCCATTATAGTATATTATCGGCATATGTCAAGGCCGCTCTCCACTAAATTTCAGATTTTCCCAATGTTTTCTTGTTCTCTTTCGCTGAGCGGCGGGGATGTGGAAAGACACCCCCGCCGCTCTGTTTCACCCGAACTTTACTTGTCCCGACCCCGTCCCCCCCAAAAGGCATCAAGTATAGTAAGTAGAAACAGCACAGCGAACAGCATCCCTACTGCGTACTGCATTAATTATCCTCGTCTCGCAGCTTACGCCACGTGGTCTTGTCGCAGAACGTCCACCCGTCCTTGACCAGTTTCTTGATGTTGTCCCAATCGGCCTTAGTGGAATTCTTCAGCCGCTTGAACTTCTCGCCTTTACGCAATGTCTTCATGTGTCATCTCCCTAAGTTCTTGGTTCTCGTCGCTGATTAGACCGGTGAAGATAATAACCTCGCCCTCACTATCCTCACCAACGTGGCACAGTGGAAAGTGTTCCACCGCAATCCTAAAAACGTCTTCATGCCTCATCAAAGTCAAGCTCCTTCTGTCCGGGGAGTGGGAACGGGTACTGATCGCTAGGCACAGCATCTTCGAGTTCCTTCAGCATCTTGTTGCCGATGCTGTTCGGGTTCGGTTCCGCACCAACCTGCGATGCCGCATTGATGAAGTCCAGCACTCCTTGCACGTCAAGGAATCCAACCACGTCATCGTAGAACGTGTCGCTGTCATCATCACCGATTGGTCCGGTGAATCCCGGCACGGCAACCCACGACAGGTTGCTACCAGCAACGTAGGCAGCACACTCAGCGGTGTTAGAACCCCAATAGTCGTCGCCGTCAATCGCCTTTTTCGGGGCGTCGAAGGCGGCATTCGACACGTCGGGGTCGCAGTAGTTCCCCGGTCCAAACTGGACGGAAACCGTCACGCCGTTGGGCAGATCCAGATGGAATCCCTTGTTGTCACAGATCCGCATAGCCTTGTCCGTCATCGTGATCTCCCTATTCCCACCAACCAAGATTGTCTGCCAAAACTGAAATGAATCCCACAGCCACAATTATACCAAGAATGCTCTGCCAAGTCAAGTCCATTATTCCACCCCATCGGTGTCAACCACTCGACTCATCTCGCTGTGGGCGCGAGTGAACTCACCCAGTGGCACTTTCACCGGCCACGCATACCCACCGTACTCTATCGTCAGATGTTCGAAGTTGTCAACAGGTCTTGCGTCCCTGTCGCTTGGCATGCTCACGATTGCTCTATGCAGGTTCTGCATTACATCGACTCCCTGATTGCGTTTCTGTTCTTGTCTGCCCGTGTGCGGTTGCGTTTGGTTCGCCTGTCCTTGTGCTTGCCAGCACCCGCCTTGTTGACGGAATGAATCCGGCCAACCTTCCACGGCTCGCTCTCAAGCGTGATCGTGATGCAATCAGCACCAAACTCGATCATGCCCCGTTCCATCTTCTTTGTCTTGCGTTTCATGTCTTGCCCTTCGTTGCGTTACTCCCCCATTATACTATATTATCGACCAAAGTCAACCCCAACCTTGATGCTATTTCCAAGAATCCCAAAGTTTTTCTGACTCACCCACCTAGTTCGCGCACAGCGGCGCGGTTGCCGAAGGACACCGCGCCGTCTCGTTTCACCCGATCCGGGTATATAGAACAACCGCCACCCCCGGCCCAGATAAGTTTATAAGTATATAAAACAGGGCGGGGAGCAGCGGCTATATATAATAACGCGAGGACGGCGGGATTCGAACCCGCAACCACCGGATAGACAATCCGGCACTCTAGCCTGTTGAGTTACGTCCCCGGATCTACGGGGGTGTGTGGTTTGCATTACGTTGGCGTACTGTCCGCTCTAGAACGGAGACGACCAACACCACCTCGACCCGTATGTATTGAGAGCGGTGACAGGGACTGGTGCTCACACCTTTGCCTCGGCAGTACGCCCCTGCCACCGCTCCCGTTGTAAGGTACTAGCCCTATTTATCTCCACCCTTCTCGGGTTTGTAGGCGTGGCTAGATTTACGGCTGTGCCGCTCTGACGCCTCGTTGTTCACCGGTATACACCGGCTACATAAAAGTGCTGCCCCCTATGGGATTCGAACCGGACCTGTCGCAACAAGTCCACGGGGTGAAAAAGTGTGTACACACTTACCGGCATCTGTACTGGACACCAGCCCGCCACGATCTACGGCCTAGGCCGCGCTCATGCCACCGAGCTACGAGGGCTTCACTTATTCAATTGTCAAAGATCGCTGTATCAGTCTCCCCCCGGCAGGGGTCGGCTAGCACCTACTCTTGAGTTGCTGCCGGGGGGAGCTTGTCTTGTGCGTGTATTGTATCAGACACGCGGCTGGTTGTCAACCCTAATATCCAAGGTCGTCGTACTGGCCTTGATCCCAGTCGTCACCGCCCATGTAATCCTGCCACTCCTCGTATTCGCTGGGCTGTCCGTCGTCTTCCTCGTCCCACTCCTCGTCCCGATCCTCGTCCTCGCTTCGCTCACGCTCTTGAACGTGGACGTGTTCCTCGGCCATCTCGTCGATGTAGTCGTGGAACTCGGCCTGTGCTTGGGGGTCATTCTCAAAGGCTTCAGCAAACGTCATTCTCTTTTCCTCGCGTGTGTGTGTTACGCTTCCCATTCTACTACTATTATCGGCAGTAGTCAAGCCTAAACGTTAGGCTTTCCGGTGAATATGTCGAGATTGTTTTCGGCACGCCACTGGTACAACCGAATCCGCGATTCCCGCTTCGCCGGGGTGTCCTTCACGGGTTGCACTTGAGCCTTACGAAAGCTCGCGGTGGTCCGACAGGGGATACTGATTTCACTGATCTTCATGAGCGCCTCTTTCCTAAATGACTTCCGTTGTTCGATGAGTGCATTATACCATATGCCCCCCTGAATGTCAAGCCTAATCGCCCACAATCCCGTGATAATAAAAAAGAAAAAATCACACTGAATCACATATTACCCTTGACGCGAAGCTGGGCAGTTGGCAAAGTCCAACTGCCCAGCGCGTTTTACCCAAACCGGCAACCTGTGTCAACCCCAGTCTTGAGGAATTCCAGAATTTTGTCGAAATAAAAAAACCCCCGCCGCTGGTTTTCCGGCAGGGGTTTGTGGACGATAGACGCCCATCGTGAACGTGGCAAGTCTAACTCGCGTCCACGTATTTTACCGGCAGGGGACGCAAGTGATAGCCGTCCACTCCGCAAGCCTCGAAGAACCGCCCACGATCAAAGTTGGGATTCTCTCCCGCGAAATAGTCGGCAAGGTCAATTGCCATCTCGTAGCAGAAGTCCCGCCCAGCCGTAGCGACGTGCTTCTTGATGATTGCCGCTTGAGCCTCGAACACTTTTCTCGTCAGCATTGTCTATCCTCTAGTCCAGATGATGCAGAACGTCCAAAACGTAATGAACGTCATTGTAAACCAAGTATCTCGATCAATCTTCCGCAGCGTCTTCATCTACTATGTTCCCTTCACTTTCCAGATTTTACGTCGTTGCTTGTTCTCACCGTTGAAACCAAACCCACCACCGACCAACTGCCCGTAGTCAATCGCCAGCCCGCACAGCCCGCCATCCGCAAGCCCGAGACGGCCATGCAGAATCGTAATGCACTGAGCCGCACGATGAGCCTTCAACGGAACCAACTCGAAATCGAACTTGGTTCCCCTGCAAAACAGGTCGCCGGTTTTTGGTTTCTTCTGCATTGTGTTTGCCCTTGTCGTTTCTTGTGAGAGTGTATTGTACCACACTCGCTGTCATATGTCAAGCACAGAAGCCAGTCGCCGGGATGTAATTCGGCCCAGCCTCATGCTCGACAATCCGCTTCTCATTCTGCCGGAACCATGCAGCGTGCTCGCTGTACTCATCAGCGAAAGTGATACCAGCCCGGCGGTTGTCAACCTGCTCGCAGCGGAAACACTGATTGCCCGCCACAAAGGACGCACAGGTCAGTTGGCCACAGGCACAGTTGGCCGGGCTGGTGTTGTTGTTGTTGGTCATGTTCTCAAGCCTCAAAAGTTGAAATTGTCTCACCGGCCAACGCTCTCGCTCCGAGGAGAATCGAGAGCGACCACCTGTAGAGCCGTTGGTTCTTTTCGTTGGTAGGGTCGTCGTTAAGCAGTTCGACGTACTTATCCTTGATGGCTCTCGCCTTGTCAACGTCGGTGACGTTGGCCCGTTGTGCCAACTCGATAGCCCGCTTGACCTTCTGGTCTCTAATCTGTACTGCTGCTGTCCAACTCATGTTTTCTCTTTCGTTTGTTCTCTGTTGTATGTCTCCCATTATACTATACTTATCGGCATAAATCAAGCCCAGTGTCCACCCTATCTACTCGGATTCCCTTATTGAGACACAATCTCAATTCCTAAAAAATCACGCTGAATCGCAAATAGCTCTTGACTCCGAGCCGCGCGGATGTGGAAGGACATCCGCGCGCCGCGTTTTACCTAATCCCCGCTCCAAACCTTGGTTAGAATCCAGATCCCAACGGCCAGATAGATAAATGGCCTGATTGTGTCGTAAGCTTCCAGCATCAGACTTCGTCCTCTTGAGTAGTGAACAGTCCCAACTCCCAGCCTTGCGGCAACACCTGATATGCCACGCCATTCGTGGACACTGTAATGCTGAACAGCCGCTGGCCTTCTGCATTGAACACGTCAACCGATCTCACCCCGTCCTCGGGGATCTCGGACAGTTCGAAGTGTTCAACCGGGTCGTCGAACTCGATGTCGTAGTCGGTGTCCGCGTCCCCGATGGGATCGTATTCGGGATCGTTGGGATCATCAGCGAACCGATCCAACTCGTGTGGGTCCATCAACCGAATGTCGGCTTCGATGATCTGATTCTCGATGTCCGTCGTGTTCCCGCGTGTCTCGTCGAATCGCATGTCGTTACCTCTAGGTCGGTGTTGTGAGTGTGTGTGGCCTTACCACCATGGGTGTCGCTTGGCATCCCCTACGCCAATCAAGGCGAGTGGGATAAGGATGGCGGCGAGCATTGCGGCGGTGATGATTGTGTTTGTCATGTTCGTATTGTAGCAGGTGACTCACTGAGAGTCAAGCCCGGTCAGCACTGCACTGGCCACCGAAGATGCTATACTCGCGGTTCCAGATCCCCCGGATGTATCGCTCACTTCCGACGTGCCAGATCTTGTTGGTCGATGTCCCTAGCACGCCGATGTACCAAGAGTGCCCACCGTTGGACTTCCACATAGTCGTGGTTGTCTTGTTGGCGTTGCTGGCAGTGTGTGTTGCAATGATCTTCATAAGTCTCTCTCTGTTCTGTTCTTGTGAGTGTGTATTGTACCACGCTGCTGGCTGGCTGTCAAGCGTAGGCTTGAAGAACGTCGGGGATGAAATCCTCATCGACGCTCATGTAGTAGCTTACTTGGCTTTTCGAATTCCCATCTTCACGCAATGCCTTGCTGATTGCAGCATACATTTCGATCTCTTTGGTCAAGCCTTTTTCCATCTTGTCTGCGATTGTTTGTGGGTAGTAACTCATCTTTGCCCCTTCGTGTGTGTGAGTGTGTATTGTATCAGGTGGCTGGCTGGCTGTCAAGACAGGTACTTGATGGCTCGCTTCAGCACCTCGACGCTGTCGCTGAATTTCCCCAGTGCGTTGTTGCAATCGTTGCAGATCCAGCCCCGGAATTCGTTGGTGTCGTGGTCGTGGTCGAGTACTGGCTTGACGGTGTGCTGGCAGATCGGACAGGTGACTGACTCAGGCTTCGAATGCTCCCGGTGGAGCCTAGCCCGGACCTTGCTCTGGTGTGACCGGCAGGTGTTGCAAGTCCACTTGCGGAGAATTCCGCTGGCCAGCGTGTTGTTGATCGGGAACGCCTCAAGTGGCTGGCTCACATCACATTTCTTGCAAGTACGCACCATGTTCTCCATCTTATCCATCCCCTCACTGGCCCTGTCGTCCCAAGCAGTCTGCTTAGCCTGAGACGGCGAAGGCTAAGCAGACTGCTCGTTCTACCTAATCCCTGGCCTTCCCCCTTCTCACTTAGCGTATAGCTTGTCGTATACCCAGCCGCTCACCATCATGCCGAAGAACACGGAAACCACCAAGTCAACCAGCCACAGGTCATGCATCGTTAGTCCTCATCCCAACCGGGTGCGAAGATGTCCAGCAGAAGCGTCAGCCAGCAGAAGCCAAGCACTCCCATCATCAGGTAGATCGCCCACATAGTAGTTCTCCCATCCGTGTGTTGTATGCTCCCCATTATAGTGGTATATCGGCATGCGTCAACCCCACTCACCACTATTTCTCACGAATTCTCTGACTGGCAGACACACTACACCGCCAGCCGCATAGATGTAGAAAGACATCTATGCGGCTCGTTCTACCCGATCCCCGCCCCGGCGCATCCGCCTAGGCGTGTCGCGTTATCACGTTCAGCCTCGCGGTGCGAACCCACCGCTGTCGAGGCGGCCACTCAAAATCGTACTGTACCAGAGCGTTGTTCTTCTGCAATCGAAGCACGGTCACGTTGTGCTTCCCGTCACGGCTCCAGTAGCTAGCCCTGTCCATTGGTCTCACGTTCATCTCACCATCCCATTTCACTGTGGTCGTAGTATTCGTCCCCGCCGAAGTAGTCCTGCCATTCGGTGTACTCATCCGGTTGGCCGTCATCCTCTTCGATGTCGTCGCCATCGCCGCCGAAGTGCTTCTCTCCGAACAGCGATTCGGCCACGCTTCCCTCATCGTACCCGTTGGCCCCATCCTCGTACTCTTCGTGCGGCTCATCCACGAGGCGGATGTGTCGGCTGTCGCGGATGTGATCCGCCTCGGCCTCGTCCACGGTGCAATGCTCGCACTGGCACTCGGTCCACGTCGGGCCGTCTTCGCGGGTTTCCGCGTAGGCGTCGGCCTCTTGCTGCTGGCTCTCGTTGTTGGTCAGGTTGTCGCGTGTTTCGTCGAAGATCATGTCTTGCCCTTGTCGTGTTGGTGTTGGGTCGGCCCCGTTGAGTGGGGAGCTTGTCACCCGTATGTCTGTATTGTACCAGATGGCCGGTTGGCCGTCAAGCCTAGTCGAAGTCACCCAGAAGAATGGCGATCAAAATCAGCGGGATGAGGTAGCCTGAAAAACCCATTGTCATTTACTCCCTGTCTCACACTTGTTCGCCCCAAGCAGCTTAGTACGCCTGAGACGCTCGAAGGCGCACCAAGCTGCTCGTTCTACCTGATCCGCCTGTCCGCTTGTCAAAACCCCTATTTCATTAATCCACCACACTGGCTCATTGACACCCCCTACGCGAGCAGCATCGTTCCGATAGGACATTGTGAGATGCTGCTCGTTTTACTTCAACCTCACAGCTGCGTCTTGGGCCGACCCCGGAACTTGGGGAGCTTTCGCCCATTTACGCCACAGCGCTAATTCGCATACTCCCAAGTGAACCAACCGTGCGGGTCGTATCCGTCGTCGTCGGCGTCAGCGATGTTGTCGTCATCGTCGCTGCAAAGCTCGCAGTCGCAGAGGCTGAAACCGCTATGCCATTTCTCTTCGGTCATCGGGTCGCCATTCGGCCAGCGTCGTGTCGTCATCGTGTTGGTCTCCGTTGGGTGTTGTTGACTAAGGCTATTGTAGCGTATCGGCATCTGGTGTCAATCCACTTCAGTCCATTTTGCCAAGATAGTCGAATGCCAGCCCAGTGCAAATGCCGTGCCAACGACCCTTCCCCCGAAGCAGGGTAGTTCATCAAAGACCCCACGGGGCTACCCTGCTCGTTCTACTTCAACCTCACGGCTGGGCCGACCCCGGAGCTTGGGGAGCTTACGCCCATTCAACGCTATACGCTATTCGTCATCTCGGCAGTGCTCGCAATCGCACAAGCTGAAACCGCTATGCCACACGGTCTCGATTATCGGATCTCCATTCGGCCAGCATCGGCTGTCGGCTTCGATGATGACGGCTTCGATGGCGGTGGTGTTGTCGCGGGTGTCGTCGAATGTCATGGTTGGTCTCCGTTGGGGGTTGGTCTACCAGTCGCCGTTTGCTTCGAGTGCGGCTTCGTAGCAGATGGCGATCAGAGCGACGATGAAGAGCGTGTTCATGACTGGTCTCCGTTGCGTTGTTGACTAAGGGTATTATCGTCGATTGACCCCTGCGTGTCCAGTCCAATCGGGCCATTTTGTCGAAATAATCACTGACCCTCTTCACTCGGACCTGCCCACCCTGCCACCCTTGAGCCGTCTAGATGTAGAAAGACATCTAGACGGCTCGTCCTACCTGACCCCCCCCACAGGGCCGGTCTTGCCTATCTTGCCTACCAGTCCGCGTTCCCCAGAAGCCCCTCGTACACGATAACCGCCACGGCGACCAGAAACAGCGTATTCATGCTAAACTCCCTATCTTTCCTAGCTTCGCTCATCCGCTCCAAAGCAGCTTAGCTTGCCTGAGACAGGCGAAGGCAAGCGAAGCTGCTCGTTCTACCCGAACCGGTCCCCTGTGTCAAGGGCAATCTCGAATTTAGCAGCACCACTTGGTGTCGTGGTAGTAGTCGAATCCGCTCGGTCCGTCCCCGACGTGGTTCTGGAACTCTTCTGGCTCGGCGTCCTCGGTGTTCTCGGCGTCCTCGGTGGCCGGGATCGAATCCAGTGGCTGGCTGGCTTTGCAGCGTTTACGGGTGCGGTAGGGCATCTTACCTGATCCTGTTGGTTGGTGTTGGTGGGTCATGGGTCGGCCTGTGAAGATGGGTAGACTGGATCGGCCCCGGAACTTGGGGTGCTTTACATCCGTTCTGCCCGACTGGTTGCTACCAGTCCAGTGTGCCAACTGCCGCTTCGTACAAGACGGCAACCAGTGCCACGATGAACAGGGTCTCCATGATTCGCCTCTTTACTCGTATCGGGGATCTGTGATTTTTGCGTCCCCTCACTATACCAGAGAACGGTTTTAGGCGTCTGTTTGACCTAACCCGTTACCAGTCAACGACTTGCGTCAAACCTGCCATATTGGCAACGGCTAAAACGGCCCTATTCGGCCATTATGACAGTGTATCATTATTGAACGAATCGACGTAAGTCGTTGCCACGTAACGAGTTCGGGTTTCGAACTATCTTTACCCATCGGAGTATGCCGATACGTTATCGATAGTGTTGTATTTTGCTACACCATATATGGTAGTGCATAATGATACACTTTGAACCGCCCTGTCGGGACCAGTTGCAATTGAGATTCAATCTCAATAAAACCCGTTTGGCACTCTAGGCAGGATAGGCAAGGGTGGGGTTTTTCGCTGGATGAGAAGTCCTGCTCGTATGGGCAAAATACTGGAGGGTGGTCCAGACAAAATTCAAACGTTTTTGAATAAATGTATTAGCTAAACCTTTCTGCTTCGCCCTACTTTAGTTGACCCCATTAAATCCACCTTGATTTCCTCTTCAATATGACCCGGATGAACAAACAGATAATTACCATCGGTTATCTTTAATACTTCCGTGGAAGGCTGGCCCTCTTTTGCTCCCGGCTGTGCTGGCCGGTACTGAGAATTGTGTATATGCTTGGTTTTGATATCTTTTGACGGATTCCAAGACATATATCCATGCTTATGTGCCAAATAAGCCAGCACGTTATCGCAAAAATTCACGCCCATATAAAAATCGACGCTGTTTACAAACTCCCCCCTTAAAGGAGGGTCAAATATCCAAGTATCTTGACTATCAGCCCCCATCTCCAGCCCTTTACCCTCTTGATCCCACCTAGTCAGGCAGACCAGAATATTTTTCAGACATCTGGATTCTATTTTCTCGATGTCTTCAGTGATAACAATATCTGCATTTGCTAATATACACCTTTCCCCAACGAGGTGCTCATTCGCGTATTCAAAATAATCTTTATAAGTCGTGCGCTCACAACCACTTACGTCAATATAGGTTATCTTATCTGAGTCGATTGGATTTTTATTCGTTTCGTTAAAAACGATAATACGTGATATACAATCGTTCTTTTCATTTTCCTCAAGTGAGAAAAATAACTCCTTATTCCTCATCTCGCTGCTGGTATTATAAAATCCCACCAGCAACGTATTACTCATTAGAAATCGCCCTCTTGTTCCCCTTCTTTCTCATAGCTACTTCAGGATCGATCCCTTTATTCAGCCTATTGTAAAATGCCGCATATGACACTTCACACCTTTCGTCCTCCACCCACTGCCCTATGTTCTTACTTTCCCCAAAGGCTTCTATCTTGACGTTAGATTTCATATTGTTGGCATTCTCTTTCGGAGTAAACTCTCGCAAATTCCTCCTAGTGTTGTTCAACCTTTCATTATCAATATGGTCTACAAAGATATAAGGGCTAACTACCTGAGCCACCATCCTATGCATCAGCTTATGTTTCCCATTTATCTTTGTGACAGCATAGCCATTCTTATTCAAATGCCAACTGTATCTAGCAAGCCAAGCATAGTCCTCTGGACTCACCTTGATGTATCTCCCAGCCCCATTTACACCCCCAAGAGGGATTTCCACATATGTTTCACTTGTCATCATTATCCTTCTCCCTTAGTCTACAGACACCACGCCCACTTTGTTTAGAAAGTCCCATCCGGTAACGTGCTTTTCTAACTTGATCGATGGTTACGGTCTCTTTGATATCTAAGCCCCTTCTGATCCTTGTTAATTCTTCTGATATGCGCATATCTGTGTAGAATCCGCACGTCTCTTTAACAAATTCTTTTTCGCTTTTACTCAAACGTTTGATTTTAGCCATTGTATACATTTCTAATTGTGCCTAAGCCTAACTTTGCGTGTATAATACATTATAACGGCAACTTTTTATTTTTTCACACCCAGAGAGATATCATGAAACGAATTCGCACAAAATTGTCTACTAAAGCCACCGAAGAGCTTGAAGATAAGGTTAAAGCCGAATTAAAAATTCCAGATCCGTCGATCTCAAAGGCTGAATCCGTTCTCAAAGGTGAAAATGAAACTGACGAAGAGATAGTGAATGAAGATACCCAAGGGGATGACCGAAGAACAAGTGATACAGACGATAAATAAAGTCATCAATCGTTATGCTCACAGGTTTAGATTCGGCTATTATGACGCCGATGATATAAAACAAGAAGCTTTCATAATCGCTATGGAAGCTTTGGATAGATATGATAATGACCGCCCTCTCGAAAACTTTCTCGCTGTCCATGTAAAGAACAGGTTAAGTAACTTTAAAAGGGATAAATTCTTTAGACGCCCACCAGACTCAGACAATAATCAACTCTCCCCTAAGAGTGAAGCTAAAAAGTTCTTAATGGAACCCCTTAATATTGAGAACATAAGAGACGAACACGAAGCCAACATGAGTGACTCGGATGATTTTGTTAACCGATCTGACACTGCTGAGCTATTCCTTCTAATTGATCAGTATCTTCCTATTTCTTTTAGGGCTGATTATTTGAGAATGATGCATGATGTCTATGTACCTAAACCTAGACGCGAACAGATTCATCAAGAAATCGCTAACATCTTTAAGGAATACAATAAAGAGGACTTGCCATGAAAAAGGGGCGTTTTTCTAAAGATGAGATTGCTTATATTACAAAATATCATGATTCCATGTCTGTTGAGGGCATGGGGGCTGAGCTAGACAGGGATGCTGAAAGTGTAAAGAATTTTATCAGGGATAAGCTAGGGGAATCTCTACAGGAAAAGAGGGAAATCCAAGCCCTGTATGATCTAAAGGGTAAACCGCAATGGCGGGACATTAAAGACCAATTCAATAAACATGAGTTGGAGATGTTCGAGTACCATTGGCGACGTATCGTTACCCAATTCCGTGACGACGTGCTTCCCACGGAAGAACTCCAGATAATTGATGCTATTAAGCTAGAGTTGTTGATGAACAGGGCGCTTAAAGATCAGCAAACGAATTCGGAACAAATCAGGATGTTTGAAGAGCTTATAAATGACGAAAAAGAAAAACCGGTGGAATATCAGGACCGGGACTATACATTCAACTTAGAGAGGCAAATAGCGGTCCTCAGAGCGGCTCAGGAATCATTGAACAGGGACTATAAGGATCTGGGAATGAAGAAGGGTGCGATGTTGAAAGATATGAAAGCCACGAGAGAACAACGAATCAAAAGGCTGGAAGATTCCAAGCAGACATTTATAGGGTGGGTTACTGACTTAATGGTAAGCCCTGAGAAAAGACACGAGCTTGGAATAGAGATGGAGAAAATGAGATTAGCCATGGAGAACGAGAGGAAGGCATTGTCTGAATGGCATCAATATGAAGATAAAATGATCGATCAACCATTCTTAACTCCTGACTCGGTAAAAGAATGATGGGTAATCGACCAATGTATGAAAACGCAAGAAAAATTATGCTGCCAGCTACTCATCGTAGTGGTCACCACGCTGTTGGTGTCTGGCTTCTTCATCAAGCTGAAGGGGTAGATAAATTTGATATTAGAACCATGTGTGAATGGTGGAATTTTTTACGGATGAAAAATGGTGTAAGATTCTTGTTTAATAACCCTTTGAAACATTGGCAGGGGGATAAGTCTAGATTTCATTCTATCATGAGGGGAATCTGGGAGGGGACAATGGCTAGGGTTGAAAACTATCCTCCTGAAGATGTAGAGATGTTTATTGGAACACATGAGCGAGAAACCTTAAAGGAGGTTGCTTGGCATTGTGGAAAATCAGACATCTTCTATCAAACAGATATGGTTTTAGTAATTAGAAGTTTTCATAATTGGGTAGCAAGCTGTGTTAGGTATGACAATGTTAATCCGGGTCTTCCCCACCCCTTTGATCTTGAAAAAGACATAAGTATTTACATAGACCATTGTAGGCATGCTCTTGATGGCACAGTACCTCATATTCTCTATGATGAGTGGTTCGCCAGCAAGCAATACAGAAAAGAAATAGCAGATTTATTAGATTTGCATTTTACAGATGTCGCTCTTAATCAAACCTCTCCGTGGGGAGCGGGCAGTTCTTTTGATGGCTTTACTTATTTGAAGAACGCTAGTGAGATGAATGTTTTAAATAGATATAAGCAAATGGAAGATAACGAAGATTATCAACAGATTATTCAAAATAACGAAGAGGCTATAGATCTCAGTAATCAATTATTTGGAAAAGTATCATGACTAAACACGCACTCTTTTTAAAATGGTGGCTATTTTTTACAGCTGTATGTGTAGGTTTTATTTACGCGGTAAGTGTCGGCGCTATAGAGACCTTATGGGATAAAGATGCGACCAAACTCAGTTTTGTTCTGTTAGTTTTGTTTGGCTCTGTGTCCGCGTGGTGTGGTTACAAGACGTGGATGCTTAGCAAATTTCTTGACAAAGGAGGTGAGGATAAACATCTTGTTGAAAAGATAGATCATCTTATAGAAGTAGGTTGGTTCGCTAGTGATTTGTGTTTGACGATAGGAATGATAGGAACCGTGTTTGGTTTTATTATGATGCTTTCTGGGTTTTCTGCTGTGGATGTTTCACAAGTGCAAACCATTCAGGAATTAATAAAGCAGTTAGGCGCAGGTATGTCCACGGCATTGTATTCGACGCTAGTGGGTTTAATTTGTAGCGCTCTCTTAAAGATTCAATATTTCAATTTGAACCAAGCAACAGATAGAATCAGAAAATGAAAAGAGAATACCACACCAACTTAGCGTTTCTGGATGTTCTGTTTAACACGCTGCTATGCTTTGCGGCGCTGTTCGCCATGTCTTTTATCTTGATCAATCCGTCAAAAAAAGACAACAACGTAGTTGAGAAGGGTGAATTTGTAATAGTAATGACATGGCCGAAAGAGATGGATAATGATGTGGACATCTATGTTGAAGATCCAGAGGGTAATTTAGTTGCTTTTATGAGACGAGAAGAAGGATTAATGCATCTTGATAGAGATGATTTGGGTCAAAGAAATGATACAGTTCAGACACAATTCGGGGAAATTGAATACGATGAAAATAGAGAGATAGTTACTCTAAGAGGAATAATCCCCGGTGAATACGTAATTAATGTACACATGTATATGAAAAGAGAAGAGAGCCTGCTAACACCGATAACCATTCAACTCGATAAGATTAACCCCTATTCGACAATTATGATAAAGAGAGTAACGCTGGGAGACAGTGGTGAAGAGAAGACGGCTTTCAGATTTACCCTAAATAACGATGGCGATGTAGTAGAAATCAATGAGTTACAAAAAACTCTAGTGCAACAACAAGGACCAACACTATGAGCATTGCGTTAACCTTTTTTATTATTAGCAGTTTACTGCTCTGGATTGTTATCGGATCTAAGGGCCACTGGGGATTAAAAGCGGTTACAATTGCTTTTGTTCTATATTTTTGTTTATCAATCAACCTTTCCTTGAGCAACTTGCTGGGTTGGCCTTCAGACCAATCCCTGCCTGAAGAATTTCAGGTACACTGGATTGAGATAAAAGAGCCGAATAAAAGAACAGGCGATAAGGGCTGTGTCTATGTATGGGCTACTGGTAGCGAGGGGGAACATCACAAAAAGGACGGCTGGAGAACCTTACTTGTGTATTTTCAAAATTACGATCCCACGGAGCCTAGAGCTTATAGACTTAATTACTCAAGAGAGTTGCACGAAAGATCACAAGAAGCCTTGGGCAAAATTAAAAACGGTGAGGGTGTCGGAGGTAAAAACAATGGGCGAGGTAAAGGTAAGGGGGAAGGTGAAGGCGACGGTAAAGGTAAGGGTAAGGGGAACGGAGATGGAAAAAACGGACAAGCAGGCGGCGGCAGCTTGAGCAATAGTGACGATATCATTTTTCACAATCTGCCCCCATCTAAGCTTCCAGATAAGGTTACAGGAGAATGATAGTTTTACTCGGCAAGGAAAGAAGTGGAACCACTTGGTTGCAATATATTATTTCAGAAATGTCTGGCCTGATGTGTACTAATGATCAATTAACACTAAGCATACATCATGAATTATATGGAAGTCATAAGCACTCCTTAGAGTGCATTCACAAAAATGTATCCTCGGAAGACTGCTTGAATAAGCTGAAAAAAGTAGTGGCAAAATCTCATAATTTTAATCAGCATTTAGTTTTAGAGATAGGCAAAGATGGTAGACCAACCCCCGAATTTCTTAAAGCCAGACCTGAATTAGATATTGATTCTTTGCCCGCGTTTCCACCGGATGACAGACCTAGATTTATTCGTCTAGATCCACTTTGGAAGTATCCGGCAATGGCAGAGCAAATTAATTTGTTATTTGTAATACGGGATTACAGAGAATGCGTTATAAGAAATGCTAAATCTGCTAGATTTGGAGGTGTCGATTTTGAGCCGCAGTCTTGGGAGGACACGTTAGGTCAATATCTGCAAGTTCTCAAACAATATGAAGATTTTACAGGGCCAAAATTTTTAGTAAGGTACGAAGATTTGATATTGAACACTCAAGAGTGCGTAAAAAATGTTTTGAATTTTTTGAACGTGTTTAACAAACAAAAATATGAGGATTTTTTTGAAAAAATAGAACATCACAAACAACGGTCTTTAGATCTTTACACTAAGCCCGGTGCTTGGGGTGGAAGTAGATCTTATACAATGAATAACCCAACAGATTTAGAATTTCATAGAAACTCTCAAAAATCTTCTTCAGATGAAAATTTGCCATCCGAAGAAATGATCACTAAGAAATTTATAGAGATGGCAGGGTCAGACGTTCTTAAAAGATATTTTGGAGAGAAGGATGAATAAAGCGGTTATTTTTGGCGTGACTGGACAAGATGGTTCTTATCTTTCAGAACTGTTGCTAGAAAAAGGCTATTATGTCGTAGGAGTTGCTAGAAGGACCAGTACGTCAAACACGTCCAGAATTGATCATTTGCTTGAGAACAAAAATTTTATTGTCGAGAGTGGAGATATTTTAGACTTTGCAAATATTCATGATATTCTATGGAGACACCACGCCGACGAAGTGTACAACCTAGCGGCCCAGTCACATGTTGGAATTTCCTTTAACCAGCCTCTTTTAACTTGGGATATAACTGCCAAAGGATGCTTGAACATTTTAGAATCAATAGCAAAGCTCAGCAAACAGCCTAGATTTTATCAGGCTAGCTCAAGTGAAATGTTTGGTGATCAATATACCACTTCTGAATCTGGAGATAAATATCAATCAGAAGACACGCTTTTTAACCCCCAATCCCCCTATGCTGTAGCAAAGCTGGCGGCTCACAAGATGACAGAACTTTATAGAAAAATTCATGACCTACACGCAAGCTGTGGAATATTGTTTAATCACGAAAGTGAACGAAGAGGTGAAAACTTTGTTACACGAAAGATTAGTAAGTACATTTCTACATTTGATCCCTTTTCCAGACACAATTCAAAGCTATACCTAGGAAACCTTGATTCGTGTAGAGACTGGGGTCATGCTAAAGATTATGTCCGGGCTATGTGGCTTATGTTACAACAAGATAAACCAGATACATATGTTATTGCTACGGGGATTACGCATTCCGTTAGGGATTTTGTCATAGAAGCTTTTAGATGTGTAGGCGTAGACGATTATGAACGATTTGTTGAGATAGATCAAAAACAAATTAGACCTTCCGAAGTTCCGTATTTAAAAGGAGACTGTTCTAAAGCGAAGGAGACGATAGGGTGGATGCCAGAGATTTCATTTGAGGACTTGGTATCAATTATGGTTCAATATGATATAGCGAGAATAACAAATGACACACAGGCCACTTATTCTGTCAAATGACGAGATTGTAGAGACTATTACAGTTCAAGAATGCATGGACATTGTGGAGAAGTTGTTTGAAAACCTAGAAGATTCTCAAATGCCGCCTAAGATTTATCTGGATATTCCAGATGGAGATTTTAGAGCCATGCCAGCAATAGTGGGTAATACGGCTGGAATCAAATGGTGCGGTGTACATTTAGACAAAACAAGAAAAAAAAGAAAGATTAACATTTTTGCCAAGGTTTTGATTAACGATGTTGATTCTGGAAAACTTCTAGCGATCATGGATGGGGAAAAGATCACAGCTATTAGGACTGCTGCCGTTACCGGAATAGCCACTAAATACCTAGCAAAAAAAGACGCGAATATTGCTGCATTTATTGGGTGTGGTAATCAAACTCAATATCAAATTCAGGCGGTGTGTCACGCTAGAAAGATAAAACAGATTAGACTTTTCGATTTTGATTACACTCGGTGTGATATATTGAAAACTTATTTTTCCAAAGATTACGACGTTGTTATTTGTGATGACGGCGAAGAATGCATAAGGGGTGGAGATATTATTACAACCTTAACCCCTTCTGTTTACGGGTTTGTAAAACACGATTGGTTAAAAGATTCGGTACACATTAATGCTATCGGCGCAGACGCTCAAGGAAAAAGAGAGCTAGATTTATCTGTATTAAACGGTATGAGTTTGGTAGTATATGATGATTGGGAACAGTGTTCACATTCTGGGGAGATCCAGTATGTAGACTATAAGGATAAGAAGCAGCCATGGGTATCTTTGGGCGATATTGTTTCGGGAAAAGAGGAAGTCAGAGGAGATCAAATTTTATTTGATGCTACTGGCCTAGCGGTAGAAGACGTAGTTACTGCTAGGTATATTTATGAAAAGGTCAAGTAATACTTTAATGAAAAAGGAGAGAACTATGGGAAGTCGTAACGTAATAGTGTATCTTATTATGGGGATCGCTTCTGTTGTCTTGGGATATGATATATATTTACAGCACCAAACACAATTGGCTACCGCTAAGTATTATAGAGCCATTATTGATCAGCAAGAGGTTTCTATCAAGAAACATCAAGAAAGTGAAAAATTTGTCAAAGAGCATGTTGAAGACATCTACAAACTTTTTGTTTTAGATTCGGTTAGAGGTTATGTAACTATGGACACGTTAATTCGCGTGTTTCATTATGCCAAGCCGCACAGGGGTCCGGTTTATGGTTGCCCTGAATGCTCAGACATTAAAAAGAAGGGTCTACCGAATAAACAACTACCGGGAGAAAAACTTAAACCTCCAGAAAGAACTGCCAATGCATTACAGGGTTCACATAGATATGTCAAAAATCCTCAAGGATATGAAGCAGGCAGGGGTGAAAGTCCATAATAAATTAGAGACTATCATTCGCGTTAATGCTAAAGATCCAGACATGGCATGCAGGTTGGCTATAGGGAAGGTATGTCAGGACATCTCTAAAGAAAGAGAGTGTACTCGACATAAAGAGGTTGCAACCAAGGCAAAGGAAGTTATTTCTGTTACAAAAATTAGAAAAGCAACGTCTTAATGCAAAACCGTAATTTTGATGATCCAATCTATAAAGACTGGCGAAGTAAAGTATTTAAGCGGGATGGATACTCTTGCCAAATGCCGGGGTGTCGGGAATCAAAAACTAGAATTAACGCCCACCATATTAAAAAATGGGCTAGCTCTCCCAGCCTGCGATTTGAGCTTCTAAATGGTATTACTCTATGTTGGAAATGCCACAAAAAAGTTACTGGTGTCGAAGAACAATACGAGGGTCTGTTTTTACAGATAGTTTATCAAAATGAACTATGATAAATATGAGATAATAAGAGACACCAGAGAAAAGCACGGGTGGGATTTTGAATCATTCGACAAGTGCAAAGGTGTCATACAGGAGGGCTTGAAAACTGGTGACTACACCATAAAAGGTTTAGAGTCTGTTGTATGTATAGAACGCAAAGCTAGCACTCGTGAAATTTCCATGAACCTAGGAAAAGAAAGATCTAGGTTTCTAGCAGAGATGGAGCGAATGTCTGAGTTTAGATGGGCTTATATTGTTTGCGAATTTTCTATCAACGACCTCATGACCTTTCCTAAAAATTCTGGTATTCCACAGCGCAGGTGGAAGTATACAAAAATGAATGGTAAGTTCATGTGGAAACAGTTATGTGAATTCAAGGAAAATTATAACGTGGAAACTTTATTTTGTGGAAACAGGATTAAAGCAGAAGAAAAAACGGCAGATATCTTTGAGGAAATAACCGAGAGGCTAGACTATGAAGGACAGCAGTAAGCTGATCAAGGATGCTTGGTTAAACATTGACATACCAGATGAATCTAAGCTATTTAATCCTTTGAAGTTTAACCGTGAAGATTTTCATCTAAAATTGACTTGGCTTATGATGCAGCCAGAATATTTTTATTTTATTTGTAAAGAAATACTTAATGTAGAATTGCTACCTGTGCAAGCTTTGATGCTTCAGGAAATGTGGCAAAGAAAATTTCCCATGCTGATCGCTTCGCGTGGATTCGGAAAATCTTTTATATTGTCAGTATACGCTATATTAAGATGCCTCCTTATGCCGGGTCGGAAAATTATTGTTGTAGGCGCAGCATTTCGTCAATCAAAAATTCTATTTGAGTATATGGACACAATATGGAAAAATGCTCCCTTATTGAGGAATATTGTAGGAGCCAATGGTGGTCCTCGACGGGATGTTGATATGTGCAGGATGCATATTGGGTCCAGTACCGTAACCTGTTTACCTTTAGGGGACGGGTCAAAGATCAGAGGGCAGAGAGCAAATGATATTATTGCTGATGAATTTGCTTCTATACCAAGAGAAATTTTTGAAAACGTTGTTGCCGGTTTTGCTGCTGTTACCGCCTCACCTGTAGAAAATGTAAAATACATAGCGGCAAAGAAAAGGGCTGAAGAATTAGGTCAAGAAATATACCTTGATGATGATGAGGTTCTATCTCATGGCAACCAAATAATCTTATCGGGAACTGCTTTTTATGACTTCAATCATTTTTCGGAATATTGGAAAAAATGGCGAAGCATTATCCAAAGCAGAGGAAACACTAAAAAACTGGAAGAGATTTTTGGCGGTGAAGAAATTCCCCATGGGTTCGATTGGACTCAGTATAGTATAATTCGAATTCCGTTTGAGCTTTTGCCGCAGGGGTTCATGGACGACGCGCAGGTAGCTAGATCAAGAGCTACTGTACACTCTGGCATTTATGAGATGGAATTTGGCGCTTGTTTTTCCAGCGATAGTAACGGATTCTTTAAAAGATCGCTGATTGAGTCTTGTGTGGCTTCTCCAGAGAATACTATCACTTTTCCAAGCGGAGAAGTAAAATATCATGCAATAACAAAAGGCAACTCGGATGTAAAATATGTTTATGGCATAGATCCCGCCTCTGAGGTAGATAACTTTAGTATTATAATAATAGGATTATGGTCGGACCACAGAAGAATTGTTTATTGCTGGACTACAACCAGAACAGACCACAAAGAGAAAATCAAAGCAGGGCTGGTCAAGGAGACGGATTTTTATTCTTATTGCGCTAGGAAGATCAGAGATTTAATGAAAGTGTTTCCATGTGCAGAAATTGCTATGGATGCTCAGGGCGGCGGTATAGCCGTCATGGAGGCTTTGCACGACAAAGATAAGATACAAGAGGGTGAAGTTGCCCTGTGGCCTACAATAGACGAAGACAAGGAAAAAGATACCGATGGAGAGCCGGGTCTTCATGTTTTAGAAATGATACAATTTGCAAAATCAGACTGGGTAGTTGAGGCGAATCATGGCATGCGTAAAGATTTTGAAGACAAAGCGCTTCTATTTCCCTATTTCGATTCCGCAACAATCGGGCTGGCTATTTCCGACGATAAAATTAAAGACAGAAAATATGACACGCTAGAAGACTGTGTTATGGAGATAGAAGAGTTAAAAGATGAATTGTCTATGATTATTATGACACAAACTACAACAGGTCGAGATAAATGGGATACTCCTGAAATTAAGATAGCCGGTGGAAAAAAAGACAGGCTGCGTAAGGATAGATACAGCGCATTACTAATGGCGAACATGTCTGCTAGAACTATACAAAGAACCCCAACACCGCCTCCTTTTGAACATCTAGGAGGTTTTGCAACACATATAAAGAATCAAGAGGATGGACCAGATTTTGTTGGTCCCGCATGGTTCACGGAAAACATGAGGGGAATTTATGACTAAAAGGTGTATCATAGTATGAACAATCCAATTGTCAATTGAACTGATAGGAAATCAATCGAAATGCCAAACAATATTCCAGACCAAGACAGAGCCGAAGCCGCATTTGTTACTTGGAGTGACGAATCTAGCAAAGAGCAAGCGCTTGCTAACGTGCAAGGCATTCTTGACGATTATGACGGCATACAGAAATCTTCAGCTTATGCTCGTAGGTCTTTTCTTGATATAGAGCCGAATATTTCTGTTAGAACTGGATTTGACAGACGTGATTATGACAGATTTAGAAGTGGCGAATCGGTTCCACAAAAACAAAAAGACGCTATACGTATGTGCATGGCGGCTTATGACCGCGTCGGCCTTGTTAGAAACGTTATTGATTTAATGGGTGATTTTGCATGCCAAGGAATTAATTTAGTTCATCCCAACAAAAGGATTGAAAAATTTTACAAGGCATGGTTTATTAAGATAAATGGCAAGGAAAGGTCGGAACGGTTTTTAAACCTTCTCTACAGAACGGGCAATGTAATTCTCAAAAGAAGGACCGCCAAGTTAACTAAAAAAATAGAAGAGGAGCTTAGAAGATCATCTGGAAAAGCTGACATAGTTCCAGAGTCTGTCAAAGTAAACAGAAGAGAGATACCTTGGAAGTATGATTTCCTCAACCCGATGTCCGTAGAGGTATTAGGTCAAGAGCTTGCTACTTTTGTTGGCAAGCCGCAGTTTGCTTTGAAGATATCCAATCTTCTAAAACGACACATTACAAACGGCAGCAAAAATCCCTACCATCAGAGATTGCTAGCTCAACTACCTGCCGATGTTCTCAAGGCGGTGAAGCAAGGGATTAGTATTCTTCCATTGGACGTAGATAAAACTTCCGTGTTCTATTACAAAAAAGACGATTGGCTAACATGGGCCAACCCTATGATTTACGCCATCTTGGACGATATTTTAATGTTGGAAAAAATGAAGCTGGCAGACATTTCTGCTTTAGATGGAGCTATTTCTAATATTCGACTTTGGCGGATCGGAGATTTAGAGAATAAAATTCTCCCCACCAAGGGTGCGATTAACAAATTAAGAAACATATTGGCTGGAAATGTTGGCGGGGGCACAATGGATCTGGTATGGGGTCCAGAAATTGATTTTAAAGAATCAAACACTCAAGTCTACAAGTTTCTTGGGTCTGAAAAATATCAACCGGTTCTTACCAATATCTATGCCGGGCTGGGCATTCCTCCCACCTTGACGGGGCTAGCAAGCGGAGGTAGCGGTGGATTTACCAACAACTTCATCTCTCTTAGGGTTTTACTTGAGAGGTTGGAATATGGTAGAAATATCTTATTGAATTTTTGGCGTCAAGAGATAGAGATAATTCAAAAGGCGATGGGTTTTCGTTTTCCCGCGACTGTGCATTTTGATCAAATGACTTTATCTGATGAATCCTCAGAAAAGAATCTTTTGATTCAGTTGGCAGATAGGGACATCATTAGCGCCGAGACTGTTCAAGAAAGGTTTGGAGAAGTGCCGGATATCGAGAAAATTAGAATCAAGCGTGAAGCTAAAGAGCGTCAAAATGAGAAAATGCCTCAGAAATCTGGTCCCTATCATAATCCACAGCACCGCAACGACCTCGAAAAGATTGCCCTCCAGAAGGATCTTATTGCTCCAGAAGATGTGGGAATCGTACCCTGCGATGAAACTGGAGATCACCCCTTTACCGATCCTGATGATCGACGAAACGATCAGAAAATTCAAGAAAAGAAAGAGGAGGTTCAAGACAAGCAAGACGAAAGAGATCAAAAGAAGTTTGATAATCAGCAAAAACAAGATCCAGCAGGATACGATCCTAAAGGTAGACCCGAAGATGGCAGACCTAAAAACGCCAAGGACCAGAAAAAGAGAAAGCAAAAAGAGGTTAAACCGCGCGTTGCTGCAAGCACTGATTTTGCTAATACACTTTTATGGGCTACTAAGGCCCAAAAGCAAATCTCAGATATTATTAATCCCGCATTACTAGCGCACTATAATAAGAAAAATCTTAGAGCGTTAACCAAGCAAGAAACTGACGAAGCGGAGTATATTAAGCTGTGTGTGTTATCCAACATCTCGCCTTTCGATAAAATCGACGCCGATGTTGTCAAAAGTATTTTAGACCAGAACCTAAAAGCTGATCCTGCTTTAATTTCACTTATATCTAGCATCAATAACGACTTTGTTGAAGCTAATATTAGAAACCCGAGCCTCGAAGAGTCGCGCCAGATCCAAATTTCTGCGTATGCAATGTCCCGTTAATTTGGATAATTTTGATTTATTTTTCATTCTGGTGTATATTTTATAGAGGTGAAACATGACAGTAAAAATATTTCAAGCCGAAGTAGATGCCGGTATAGAAGATCTAGTACGATCTAATGCCAGCTTCGCTTACTCTTCCTTAGCCACACCCTATTCTCCCGACAGTGCAGAAGAGGAAAAGGCTAAATTATTAGCATTTAGTTCCGAAGCAGGGTCCAACCCAGATCAATTTGATCTTTATTATTTAAACTCAGTGTTGGTTTCAACGGGCTGGAATAAGAACGACGACGTTTTCGATATAAGGGAAGTTTGGGAGGCGAGAAATACCCCAGAAGATAAACAGTTCAATTTTATGCATGATGAAAGTGATATCATAGGGCACATCACTGGAAATAAAGTGATTGATAAAAATGGGGTGGACATTTCAGACGAAACAAGTTTTGATCAACTTCCAGACAAATTTGATATCGTTACTAGTGCTGTTCTCTATAATAGCTGGGCTGACCCTGAACGTAAAATGAGAATGGACAGCATAATTGAAGAAATTAAACAGGGTGACTGGTTTGTTAGTATGGAATGTCTTTTTAGGGGTTTTGATTATGCGGTTGTTAATCCGAAGGGTCAACATAAAATTATTGCCAGAGATGAGGACTCTGCCTTTTTGACTAAGCATCTCAGAGTATATGGGGGAGAAGGAGAGTACGAAGGACACAAATTAGGCAGATTGCTCAAAAACATTTCTTTTTCCGGTAAGGGCTTGGTGCGAAACCCGGCAAATCCCAGAAGTGTTATTCTGAATAATCTAAATGCGTTTCGTGGAAGTAAAACCTATTCAATATCTCATTCTGATATAAGGGAGAATGTAGCAATGGCTAATGAAGACCTGTTGCAAAAGCAAATCGAGGAACTAAAGTCAGACTTAGCTCAGGCTAAAGAAGATGCAAAGTCTCTCGAAGAAACAGTAGCGGCAAAGAAAGATGCCGAGTCTCAGGCTCGCGTCGAATCTTTTGAAACTACTATTACTGAAAAGGATCAGGCTATTGACGGTCTGTCCAATGAACTTCAGGCTGCTCAAGAAGCACTCGCTTCCTCAAAGGAAGAGCTTGCTGCTAAAGACGAAGAGCTAACTGAAGCTAATAGCAAGATTCAGGCTCATGAAGCCGAGTTCAAGACCATGCTCCGTAAGGCAGCTTTGGTTGAGGCTGGTCTTGAGGGTGAAGACATCGAGACAGCTTTGGAGAAGTTCTCTGATGCTGCTGACGACATCTTTGACGAAGTTGTATCTCTTTATTCTAAGATGAAGGGTAATCCCTTCTTCGATAAGAAGAAGAAGAAGAAAGACGATGAAGAAGAGAAAGACGCTGACGCTTCTTCAGAGGCAGAGGTTACAGAAGAATCAGACGACACAACTGATTCTACAGACGAAGCTGATGCCGAAGCTGATGCCGAAATTCTGGAAACAGCCGAAGAAGACGAAGAGATTGCCCTTACAGACACTGGTGATACTGATCTAGTGAGTGAGACTAGAGCGGGTGTCAGTGACTGGCTTTCTAAGAATGTTCTTCATACCACAGCAGGCTTAGAAGAAAATTAATGAGATTTGAGTCTCATCCAAACTCTTAAAAGGAGAATAAACAAATGGCTTTAAAAGCTGATAGACATGAACTTGATACCGACATTTCTTTTTTCTACAACGAAGGCACCGCAGAGCGCGGTGGCATTGTAGTTCTAGACACCGTTGGTTCTGGAGCCGCTATGGATCAGGCTGGTGCAAAGGTTAAGTATGCCGTTGCAACAAACGCTCTGTTCCCAGTTGGCGTTCTACTTAACGACGTGGTTAACCTTGACCTTACTCGCCAGCATATTAACTGGCACAAGGACGAGGTCCAAAAGGGTGGCAAGGTTAGTGTTCTTAAAAAGGGTTGGGTTGTGACCAACCTGATTGCTGGTACTCCAGCCGCTGGACTTGGCGCATTCGTAGACGATGGCACTGCTGGCTATATCGCCACAGCCGCCGAAGTTGCTGATGGTAAGTACATCCAGATTGGCCGTTTCATGTCCACTAAGGACGAAGATGGTTACGCCAAGGTGGAAGTCAACCTGCCAATGCCAGTTGATAATGATGCTGCTGCATCAGCACCAGAGTAATCTAAACAACTAACCTGAAAAGGAGTAACAATAATGAGTAGAATGACTAGACCAGACGAGCAATTTCTTGATCTTCTCAAGCGCTCTGGTAGTGCTGATAAGACGGAAGCTCTTGTTGCCCAACACGAATTGGCTCAGGCTCTTGAGATGCCTCTTCGTCAGGGCGTTTTAATTGGTGATGTTCTTGACGGTATTTTCGAGAGAATGGCCGTTGAACCCGGTGCAAGCGTAGAGTTCCCTCTGGATCTCCTCGCCCCCGGTGAAGAGAACAGCCATGTGGCATATACAAATCCCGGCCATGGTCGCATTCCTGAGCGAGCCGTGGAAGGCGATTATGTTATGGTTCCTACTTACACGGTTGCAAGTTCAATCGACTACCTCTTGCGTTATGCAAGAGAAGCTCGTTGGGATATTGTTGGTCGTGCTATGCAGGTTCTTGAAGCTGGCTTCGTCAAGAAGATGAATG
>VTLG01011310.1_pt1 | contig 26561 bp, 28 predicted proteins | sample 4694571 | NCBI WGS metagenome assembly VTLG01 (sample SAMN12604809, study PRJNA352737) | marine metagenome | biome: ENVO:00000447; feature: ENVO:00000209|ENVO:00000569|ENVO:01000036; material: ENVO:00002151; isolation source: viral sequences binned using virsorter ...
TTACTGTCCCATCATCTGCCCCTGTCAGCCAGGTCACATCACCGCCTCCTGAAGCAATTATTAATTGGTCATCACCAGTTGCACTCGAAAGATTGGAATCTCCAATGACAACATTCCCAGACCCAGAAGTTATATTTCCACCAGCTGTAACACCAATTCCTATATTATTACTACCAGTAGCATCAGTACCTAAAAGTGCTCCTTTACCAATAGCAGTATTTCCAGCACCATAATGAAAGTTAAGCATTGCTGCATGCCCAACAGCAACATTAGAAGTAGCATTATTAGAATGTGCATCAGGGTCAATATCATTCATAGCCTGATAACCAATAGCAACATTCAAAGTAAATGTATCACCACCAACAGTAGCGACTTCTTCACCAGCCCCACTTCCTATTATAACATTTTCTTTAAAATATGTACCAGTAGTATTATCAGCAACTGATGGATTATCTTGACCTATAATGACATTATTTCCAGCACCATCTGTATTATCAATTCTGCCAGTTAATACTATATCTTTAACAGTTGTTGTTGCTCCAAACTTTGCTACCTCAACATTAGATTCTTTTATGGAGATACCATCACCCTTTACTCTAAGCACAGAAGCACCACTATCAAATACAGCATCACCCTTTACTCTTATATTACCAAAATTAGAATCTCTTGTAGTATTCCCAGCACCATCCATAGAAAGAGGAACACCATACATTCTTCCACCCCAATTGGCTATAAGGGAGGGTTTACCACCTAAATACCCTACACGTACATCAGTGGACTTCTCACCTCTTCTATATCTATTTGTACGACCTGCCATTATTTAAGTCTCTTCTCTTTAAAAACTAAAGAAATATCATTGATTTCAAATGTATCTGCTGCTGTTCCCTTGAATCGTAATTGGATAGAACGTATCCATCTAAAATAATCTGGAGGAAGTCCATGAGAACTACTATTTAAAGCGATATTTGTAGTATCTGTAGCAAAACTTCTAAGATTAATCTTTGCTAATTTTTGATTATTAATTGCATCTGGCTCTGTTGCAGAAGACAAAGATGCAGTTGTTGAAATTGAAACATTATCATCTCCACCTGTACTTCCATATGGGTCTGTATAATCTTGTAAGGTTTTAAGTTCATACCATATAGTGTCAGCTCCAAGAAAAGCACCATCCTTACCATTAGGTCTAAAATAAACTTTTACAGCATTAGAATCACCGCCAGTATAACTAATATAGAGTGTATACATTCTTTTATCAAGAATAGGTTTACCAAAATCAATATCCTTCGTTATATAATCAACAGCAACATCTCCCTGTGCTTCGGCACTCCATTTATTAACTATCAAATTGCCACTAGAACGAGTACCTCCAGTCAAATATCCATCATGGTCTATAGCAAAATTAGACACAGGTGTATAAGAACCTCTATTAACACTCCATGTACACCATGCATCAGTAACAAAACTATAAGCATAAGCATAATTACTAGCATTAGCCCTTTTAGCATAATTCCCAACTATGAGCATTTTAGCTCTATCGTCATACCCTATCTTAGAAGTAGAATCAGCAATAAAGTCTTCTGTATCTAATCTTCCAATTGTAAGAGAGCGAGCCTTCTTTTCTTCCGCATTATAAGCATAAGCACCATTTTCATTTACCCATGCTACACCAAAAGGAGTCTCTGTCACAGCATATTGTCCAGCAACTCCCATGCCCTGATATACACCCTCAACCCTTGGAGCTAATACATCTTCTACATTTACTACGTATAAAGCATTCTTTCTAAATTGTAATACTCTATTTGATGTCCATTTAAGTGCTGTTATCTCTCCTGCTGCCCCAGGAATATCAATCCTATTAGAATCTATAGGAAATGTACCCCACATAGGATACGCAGAACCAGCATCAGTTTCACCAGCACCACTATATAACATTGTATCAGAATACTCTCTTCCATCATATTTTATATTTCCTATAAACGCAATACCATTCCCTATTGTAGATGTTGCCCACAATAAATCATCTTTTAATTCTTCCTGATGGAAAAGGTTTAAAGAATAATATGTAAATGCTGTGGGAGGAGATAAAATTTCAAGAGTACCTGCATCATCTAAATCAACATCACTATTATTAGCAGCATTCAAGACCTGAAGAGACCTTAATTCTGCAAGAGTAGGAGTAGTCCCACTAGCATCCTCATTTTCAAATTGATTCCAATTACCAAACTCAGACACAAGTTTTAATCCATATCTAAAATCTAATTCTGCAAATAAATATTTATCACTACCTTTAGGATTTCCACTTGCATCTGTCTCTGTATAATAAAATCTAGCACCATTAATTCTTTTAAATCCAGCAGCAACAAAAGACTCAGTATCTATTATAACTTGTTTTATAACTAATTTTTGGTAACCTGGAGTAGAAGCAGTCGTAGCAGTTGCAACTTCTACATTTGGAATAGCAGCAATCTCAGCATGAGTATTGTTATTGCCAGTTACATCAGTAAGTTTTGTCTCAGAACCATCATCATACAGAAAGGAAGCATAAAATTTATAGGATTTAGCTACACCCCCTGTCACACTTCCCCAACCAGTTCCAGAGGATTCATCTCCAGTAATAGCAGCAAACTGTGCATTCATATAAATACCTTGATGAGTTGTACCATTATTAGCATATCCAGTACTATTTGTAGTAACACATACATTACCAGCAGTAGTTATACCTGCAACTGGAGCTGCTTGATATAAAGTCTGATTTGTTGATAAAATAGAATAAAAATCAGCGTCACTCTCTATAGAACCAGCATCAACATTATATTTTAATGTTCCATCTGTATGTGTAAAAGGAAAATAACTTGGTCTATCAATAATACCACACACCAAAGTATTAGAGGAATCAAATGATGCATCACTTACATATAACCTATTTGAAGCATTATGATATACTGGTTTTTGTGTAGTAGCCATACTAGTTATAACAGCCTCAACTTTAGCAGCTCCTCCAGCATCACTAAAATTCCAAAGATTAATTTCAGTATCACCATCATCATACGCTAAATAATTTGAAGGAGAACCCCCATCTAAAGTAGAATCAGTATTAACAGAATCTGACCATTTAAAATAATGAAGTCCATAATTCTCTTGCTCAGCAGCTTCAAGCCCCATAGCATATGTAGTTGTAGAAGTAAAATCTCCCAAGCGTATAAGCCTGCCTATCTTTGAAGGAGTAAGCTCATCCATCTGACATGCTTCCCAATATGCTAAATCACGAGGAGACTTATTAAGGTTCAATCCTCCATCAAATCTGTCAATGGTGTATATAGCCTTTTGACGTTGTGGAGCTTGTATTAAAGACTTTCTATTTTGATAGGACTCAAGCATACGCCCAAGCTCTTGTCTACTCCCAACAGCACTAGAACCAATACCTAAATCCATCCCAGATGTTTGCATATTTTGCATACCAAACGCTACTCCTGAGTCATCAGTATCTATAGGTGGAGGCGGTGGTGGAGGCGGTATATCACTTCCAACTACACCTCCAGGTTGAATATAATTTTGTATTTGAGTAACTAAACTAAAATCACCTGACTGTATTGCTAGACTAAGGTCTAAAATATTAACACCACCATCTTGATTTAAATCAAATTCATGATATACATTATCATCAGATGTCGGATATGTAGTATTACCACCACTACCACCACCATTACCACCACTACCACCACTACCACCACTACCACCACTACCACCAGTTCCACCAGGATTACCAGAGCCAGTAACTTTGACTCCAGCACCGCCACCACTACCATCAGTGCCTCCATGATAAGGATTATGTGGCATTATTTAAGAATCACCTTTTTGAATACTTCTTCCATTGTATTCCAAATAGCTTCTAAAATCTTAGCTTCTGTCTTTTCTCCGATAATTGGGATGTCTATATTTTCATTCAATGCCTTCAGCAATTGTTCCTTGTTCGATGGATTGAATAAATAATCCGCTATCAATTTTTGTATATTCATTGTAGTCCTCTATATTAATATGTTTATGGTTAGCCCCACAGTAACTAGGGCAAGAATAATCAGTTGGATTGTTTTCTATATATTCGCCAAACTCTGTGACAGCTATAATTATTAAAAACATTGCTATCTCACCCCAATCTTCTGTTGTAAATAATACTATGACATTCTCAACTTCCTTCCCCGCTATTATCTTCTTCAGGATGTAGTTGTAGCAATACTTCTAATGCTCCCTGTGCTTTAGTAGCCATTGTACGATGATGTTCTACTTGTTGTAAATGCTCTCTAAGCTGAACACGTAGTGTATCAATAGCCTCTTTAGCTTTAACATCTGTATCTACAGCTACGTTATTAGTTTTAACTTCTTCTAGCACTTCTGTCTTTTTACTTGTTCCCACTATTACTCTCCTTGGTTATGCGTTTTCTAAGGCTGTTACCTTAGCTGATAATTCTTGTACTGCTTTTACTAGAACTGGTATAATTTGTACATATTGCATACCAAGTTTTGTGTCTGAATTGTCACTATTTGCAGTCTGTACTTCTTTTTCATATTCTACGCCATCACGTGTTACTGTTTCAGTTCCCTCCGTATAACCATCAATGCATTGACCAGTATCATATACACTTTCAGGAATTATACTCTGTACTGTTTGTGCTCCAAAACCTAATTTGTTAACTGGATTAGCTTTAGCTTTCCAAGAGTATTGAATGGGAGTCAATTTATTCACTTCAATCAACCCATATGGGAATGCATCAGAACTAATATTTTTCAATCTTTCATCTGAAGATTGGGCACCAATAACAGTACCAACGTCATCTTTCCCAATATCCGTCTTTGTTGGGGATGTTCTTAAATCATCATCATCATCTGGCCAGATATAATGAAGAACACCATCACCAGCTTCAAGCCTTAAATAGCCTACAGGAGCATTGGTCTCAGATGCTGCTTGATAATAAACACCAATCTCAGAAATAGCTACAACAGAATTACCAGTTCCACTCACTCTCCACATAGCAGTATCAGTATCAGTAAGAGCAGTTGCCTTAACCTGTCCTACTATACTTGGGTCACCAGTGCCCTCTACTTCAAATTTAACATCAGGTGTAGCAGTCCCAATACCGACATTGCCAGCATTTGTTATATTAAGTCCTACGTAGTGTATCGAATACCCTTGGCTTGAAACTGATTGGGATGTTGTGACTGTAATAGATGTATTGCTTGCACGTGCAGTAATGAGACCAGAACTTGTACCATCAATATAAACAAATTCCGAACCTATCATTGCAGTAGTCCATGTAGTCCCTGAACCAGTAACAGTAGTTCCTGACTGAGATGCTGTACCTGTATTATAATGTATTGGAGAAGCAGATACAAAGTTAGATATAGGATTATGAATCCCCATACCTACAGTCCCGCCACCTGGATTTAAACATAACGGATACTGATTGTCGGTGGGCTTGACAGACTGAATAAAAGCATTCTTTCCATCTAAAATTCCAATTGTTAATTTATAATTGGCACTAACGCCAGTACCAGTTGTAACCTGCATTATACCTACGTCAGTATTAGAAGTAGAAGTACCAGTAACCGCAAATTTAGATACGGGCACAAGAGCTCCAATACCGACATTGCCATCAGGTATTAATAATATATCTGCATCAGCCTTTACATACAAATCTTCTGGGTCATCTGTATTTGCATATATATAAGTATCCGCACTATCAAATATTATCTTCTTACCATGAGGTATAGTAACATCATCATTCAATGCTAAAGTTCCACTAATATCGACAGTCCCGTTTATATCAATTGCAGTAGCAGTTAAATCTATCTCAGAACCTCCAACTATACTAAGAATAGAACCATTTCCTGATATATATTCTCCACCTCTATCATACAAATATATTTTATCTACTACTCTTAAATCTCCATCTAATACATCTAAAGCTGTCTGCCCATCCGTTCCTGTGATTTGAAGCACTTCTTCACTGGCATCCCATGTAAGATTGTCGCCTGCTGTTCCACTATAAAAAATAACGTCATGCCCTGTACCATCAACACCAACTGTTAATGTTCCAAGAAGGGTGGCAGCTGGAGTGTTCGATGCAACATTAAGGATACTTGTTCCATCATATTGTGATATTTCAAACAGATTTCCATCGTTTGCACTATTCGGAATAACTTCAAGTTTATTTCTTGCAATTTTTAAACAAGATGTTATTCCACCATCCCCATCTTGTATTGCTTGAAGGGAAGATGTTAAACCACCATCAGCAACTATTAAAAGCTGCTCATAACTTGTTGCTACTGTTTGTCCTGTTAATCCTGCCATATTCTAAACTCCTATATTTCTGTGCCTAATTTACCTTTACCTGAGAAAGTCCAACCCTTTGTCCACTCCCAATAAATTGCTGTCATATCTTCCCACTCATCAACAGCAGCAGTATCCCAAGCATCCCAATCTGGGCCAGAATCTAATCTCTTATTTTGTATTTTCCAAGATGTTGCCATATTTTATAAAAAGGGAACAAGAAGAGTTCTTATGCCAGACTTACGTGTAGGCTTTTTCTGTATCCCATTCTCAAATTTAGTTCTAAAATATTGAGATGACTCTACTTGTCCTATATCCTCAAGTATCCTTGATTTAACATAGTCAAGTACATAAGAATGCATTGATTCATCTAGACCGCTATCAGTTTCCAAGTCATTACCAACGGCAGATACAGCCTCATATTTAGAATGTATTGTTAGTTTAATACCATTAGAAACAGTACTATCTAAATAAGTGTCATATTGTCCTGCGGTAGTTCCATCACTAGAGCTTGAACTTGTCTGTTGTACTACTATTGCTAAACGGTCATCATCATTATACCATGCAAAATAACTATTCGGAGTATCTCTATTTGCCATTATGATACATCTCCTGTTCCACTATCATCTGGGTCAGACTTTAATAAAGTATGATAATCTGCTAACTTAGGAATTAGATTATACCTACTATCAGTATCTAATATCTCTACCCTTACAATATCTATTGTTCTTGAAGGAAGGTCATACCATCTCTGTTTTGAAACTAAATTAGTCTTTGCATCTACAACATAATGCTGTTTTTTAGTTCCAATATCTAAAAGAGCATCATTAATAAGTTGCATAACATATTTATGAGGTTGCCTTCCATATAACATTTCTACTTGGTCTATTACAAATTGTACTGTCATAATTATCTCCCTCTTTGTTGTTGCGGTTGTGCTTGTGGTAATCCACCAGACTTTAACATTGAAATACCCTGCATATAATCACTCTTTACAGATTGCAATATAGCTGAGTATCTTTGAAAGTCTGCAAGATTGCCTTGCAACTGTATATTCCATGAATTAACATAGGAATTAATCTTTTCTATCTGTGCACTTGCAAGTTCTATATCTTCATCATCTTCTATCATCTCCCCAAGTGCTACAAACCATTTATTATAATCATCAAAATCATCATCCGTTCCTAATTGGTCACCTGTTATAGCATCCATGTCAGATGTCAACGTTTCTGTAGTCCCATCATTATCAGAAACATTTGGTGGTATTTCAAGTGCCCCTATATGGGCAACTAAAGTTTTCATAGCACCATATAAAACAACAAGATATACTGCTTCATCTGGGAAGTAAGGGATTCTTTTATCACTCGTATCATCTATATCAACATTAGTACCAGAACCTGAAGTATCAAAAATTGGATAAGCAACCTCATCATATTTAACAGTCACTCCAGCTGGCAATACATTTATATAATTATTTTGTATATAAAAAACAGGGTCAGTCCCGTTAGCATCAGCATAATGAATACTGTCACTATTATGTGCTTTATGTTTCTTCTTAGGGCTAATCTGTCTTGCTTCATAACTACCAGCAAATACATTAAGAACTTTCCCAGTATTTAACAATGATGCCGAGCCCTCACTCCCAACAGCTTGAGAAGTAAAAGTGACTTCTTTTGCACATAACGCTAATAAATGAGGAGGTAATATATTTATAACCTCTTTTGCCCCATCAGTTAAAAATTGTGCAAGCTCAGCCTGTGTTGGAGTTGTATCAACAGACAATTGTGTAATACCTTCTACTTGTACTTGAAACGATGTCGTTGCCATTATCTATTATTCCTATTTGCTATATCTTCATCCATAGTTGTAGTACTAAATTCTATCTTAGTTGTTCCCGACCATGTAGTTCTCATATTTACATGATTACGTACATCATCATGTTTTTTAACATAATGACCACAATCACACACCATCTGTGACTTTGTCTCACATTCTATCTTATTATTGCATTTATGACAAAAAAATATTATAGCCATTTAAAAGTTTGCTCCAAAAAATGTTGCGTTATCTGCTGCTACTTCTGTATATGTTACTATATAATAGGCATAAGTAACTCTTAATACACCACCACTTATAGTATGAGCATGAATTTCCATTGCTATATTATCTATATCTGTATCTTCCCAATCATCTCCACCACTTGTAGATGTTGTTCTTTTTGTAAATGTATTAGTATTCCAACCAAGACTTGCAGTATCATTGATTGTTTCTTCTGCCCAATTTGCTGCACCACTACCATTATTCCTTATACTCATACCAATCGTATAAGTGTTCCCCCTACCAGCCTGACCTACTTTTAAGACAGCCTGAACAGAGTTGATAGTATCAATATTTAAACCAGCATAATCTAAATCTTGAAATTGAACTACGCATTTTCTACCAGCCACTATTGCACGAATTTGATTTATATCTCCTGCTGGTAATCCAGAATGGTCATCATCTAATACAGCATAAACATCACTTCCAGTTCCAATTGTCCAATCAGGGCTATTAGTTATATCAGCGTTTGGTAAAAGATTAACTGTTGGCATTAGAATTGAAAGTCCAAAGTCGCTACACCATACGCAATTTCATTATCGCCATCATAAAAGAATGAAATTATATCTACATGATTAGCATCAGTTGTTAAGGTAGGATTACTTCCTCCTGCGAACTTAACAGTTGCACTACCTGATGCTGCTTGGTCGTCAGCCCTATCCCACACTTTATAATTAGTCACTAATCTACTTCCAGTACCATCTTGCTTTAACATTAGAAGAAAATTACCTGAAACTCTAGGAAATATAAGATTTAAGTCTGTAATATTACCACTCCCAAAAGTTACAAACTGCTTATTGCCATTTATAAAATTAACATCAGTATCAGAAGCATCATAAGTTGGTGTCTCTAAATCAAATCCTACTCCACATCCATCAAACTCTACATGACCACCAGCATCTATATTTAAATTAACTCCAGATGTAATGGTAAGGTCATTTGTATCTCCAGAGATATATTCTTCAGCAGCACCAAATTCTATCTTTTTCCCTGAAGCTATAAACAAAGAACTTGCAGAAGCATCAATTCTCGCAACCTCTGTAGATGTACCATCAGCTATATCTCCTTTAAAGATAGTATCACCTTGTATATCAAATGTAAGATGAGCAGCCTCAGCATCAGCACCATCTACAGTTGCTATTGTTGTTGCCCCATGAGTACCTGCTGTAATTGTAAAAGTATCATCAGTATCACCTGTTATTGTAATAACTTTGCCATTTATTACTACATCATCAACTGTTAAAGCAGTTAGAGTTCCTAAACTTGTAATATTTGTTTGAGCAGCACCTGTTACTGTGGCTGCTGTACCAGTTGTATCTTGGTTTAAAGTTTCTACAGCCAACACTAAAGTTCCATCACCTACCGTAGCAGCGAGTCCTGCCCCAGCTAAGTTTGCTCCTGTTACTGCTGCTGGCGTAGACCCACCAACAATTATATTGCCATTAGAAGAAAGGTCTACTGCGGATATAGCAGATGTTCCATTTCCAAATAGAACTCCATCAGTAGTGAAGGTAGATGCACCTGTACCACCATTAGCAACACTCAGGTCAGTTCCACTCCAATCACCATTATTAATAGCAAGTGTACCACCTAATGTAAGATTACCTGATGATGTTACTGTTCCTGTTAATGTTACTCCATTTACTGTGCCAGTTGTTCCAACTGAAGTTACTGTTCCTGTTGCTGTAGAATAACTATAGCCTAGTATCTTATCTTGAATAGCTGCTGATGTCATAATACTTGTATCGTTATCAACAAATGATTCAGAACTTATTTGTATTGCTGTCAAACTCACACTATCAAGTCCTAAAGTAGTGATTCCAGTTACACTTCCACCATCAACAGATACAGTTCCATCTAAAAGTATCACTTTCCCAGCTACTGGTTCAAGTTTTATATCACCATCAGCGTCTAAAGTTAAATCAGAATCAAGAGAACCATCTCCAACAGTAGCTATTGTCAAATCCCCAGTATCGGCAACTGTAAAGGTAGCATAATCAGCAGCGTTATGTGATAATTTTAACTGTGTAGATGTACCGAATATTTCTAAGAGTACATCAGGGTCAACTACACCAATTCCTAACTTTCCACCCATTACAACCATAGTATTGTCCTGAGATACAGTATCACTATTACTCTCTAATGCTATACCAAAAGAATAATCCCCCGATACTGTCATACCCCTACCATGACAAAAGGCATTATAGCCACTTGCAGTTGTATCTTTACCTAAAGCGACAGAAGAAACTCCACTTGCAGTTGTATCCCTTCCTATAGCTACAGCATTAATAGCACTTGCAGTAGAATCCTCACCCGCAGCAAGAGAATAATTTGCTGAAGCAGTACAAGTTGCACCAATCACAATACTTCCAATACCACTTGCTGTACTAGTTCCCGAATCAGGACTAGTACCAAGAGCAAGTGAATTAGTACCGCTAGCAATTCCAAAGCATCCGAAAGTAGCTGATTTCTCCCCTGAAGCAGTATTGCTCAAACCAATAGCTACAGAATAATCACCTGAAGCAGTACATGAATTACCCAAAGCTGAACTATTATCACCAGCAGCACTAGATTCAAGAGATGGAAAAGCAGATATAATCTTACCTAGAACCAATAAATTACCACTAGAATCAATTCTCATTCTTTCAGCAACAGCATCAGTACCACTTACCTTGGTTTGAAATTGTATAGAAGATGTTCCTGTTCCATCTCCTGCACCAGATGCAAGTATTAAATCTCCACCATTTATATTATTGCCACCAGTTGTAGTTGAACCAGCAGATACACTGAGATTTTTACCAGCAGTTGTACTAGTGTTTGTAATGGTACTTATAGTAGTTGCAGTAGTATTCCCTGCCGTGCCAATTGTATGTGTACTGCCACGTGAAGCTAGTGTACCAGCAACTAAAAAATTACCACTTGTATCAAGAGTTGCCTTGGCAGCTGAATCCACCGTAAAACTAAAATCTCCACCAGATGCATCGAAGTTTATATCGCCATCTACATCTAAAATGAAGTTTGCATCACTACCAATAGCATCACTTGTAGCAATAGTAGTAACTCCATTATCTGCAACTGTAAATGTAGCAGAGCCTTGAGTATCATAAGTAAGTTTTAATGCTGCATTATTTATATCTAATTCTTTATATACTTTTACTGAATTATAATCACTGTCAAGAGTAGAAATAGTGTTGCCATCTACCCAATTAGTAACATCTATGCCAGTACCTGTACCTGTATTGCTATGAGTTGAAGAGTCTGCAAAAGAAGTACCTGTAGCCTCATCCATCTTCAAATATGCTTGAAGGTCACCTTGCTTTGCATATCCACCATAAGCAATAGATAGGTCAAGAGTTCTTCCATTATTATATATTGCAGTTACCTCAGCTGCTGATAAAGCAGTGTCCCATATGCCAACTTCTTGCATCGTACCATTAAAATAGTCATTAGCCTCATATCCAAATCCAATTCTTACATCTCTACCTGTGTTTTCAGGGATAAGAATATAACCTCCACCCGATACATCAATAGTAAATCCTGAACCTACTGTAGATACTCCATTCAAATAGAAAACAAGTGCATCAGATGTATTAGAATAAGTAACCACAATATGATACCATGTATCAATATTTAAATTTAAATCAGTATCAACTGCTGTAATAGAATCACTCACACTAAATTGGAGAGTACCTGCGTCCCATTTTATTGCCCAGCAATCTCCAGATTCATCATATGCACCTTTAGTTACAAGTTGTTGCTCTCCTGCTATAGATGAAAAATTAACCCAAAATGCTACACTAAGGTCATTGACATCATCAGTATCAGCTGCATCTCCACATGCTATCATTTCAGGTGTACCAGTAAACTTTACTGCTTTCTTTGATGCTCGTAATAATGTATTTTGTGGGTCAGTAGAAAACTGTGCAGACCTTTGGCCTCCAGAGCCTTGTGCATCAATAGGAACATGAAATTGGATAAGGTCTGAACCTATTGTCATCTTTGCACTTGCTTGCCCATCAGGCCAAGTTGGACTACCTACTATAGTTCCATCATTACCTTGACCACTTTCATCGGCTGTTGTAGAACCAGTGCCTTCATCAAGACGCCAGTAACCTACAAGAGAAGCCTGAGTGGCTTCATTCTTATAACTAGCAGGTAAGCCTAAATCACGATGGTCAGCATGACCCACCAATTCCATCTCTTCCGAATCTAAGTCAGAATTCCATATGGCAACATCGTCCATAGTGCCAGCGAATGTATCTATATCATCTTCTCCATGAGCAGACCCTATTGCTAAGTGAGCATCTGTGTCATTTAAATCAGTTATTTCAGAACCTTCTGCCACATTAGCAGCAGTACCGTTATAAGCACCTTCATGACTATCTGTAATAGAAGTACTAGCCCCCTGATTTAACTTCCAATAAGCATCAAGACCACTTGCATCATCATAATTACCAGAATTAGTTTCTGGGTCAAGCGTATCGCCACTATTATAAAAAGCTGAAACTCCATCTGCATCTATAGCTACTCCTGACCATATTGCTACTTCAGATAAATTTCCCTTGAGCCACTGAGAAATTCCGTAAGATTCATGGATGCTATGTCCTAGAGTAAAGTCCGCACTCCCCATATCTGGTATAGTTGTTGGTATAGCTTCACCAGGTGTGTCCAATGATAACGCAGCACCATTCATATATATCTTTGCTCTATCAACGCCATCAATACCACCCTCTGTTCCATCATAGACTAAAACATAGTGTGTCCATACATTATGTACACTACCACCAGATGCATCATAGACAAAAGCATTTGAAGCTCCATCAACTATCCAGTAAATCGCATTACTATTATAAATAGAAAATCTAAAAGTTTCAGTTGCATCACTTGCATCGACAATACCCCATACTCCATGGTTTATACCAGCTGAGCTATCAGTTTTAACCCAAAAAGCAATAGTGAACTTGTCCACACCATTAAATAAATCTTCAATGTCTGTAGATGCAGTTGGAATTGTAACTTTAGTGCTAGTACCATTAAAGACTGTAGGAAGGATTCTTGTCATACTATTCCCTGCTACATCATTAGTATAACTTCCAATATTAATTCCGTCTCTATATATTATATATGTATCTGTCTGAAGATTAACAGTTACCCCTACCTGATACCATGTATCTACACTCAAAATATACGCAGCAGCTACTGAATAAATTACTGGTAAGGCGTCAGTACCATCTTCAGAAAGTGCTAATTTAAGTATTCCTTCTTCTACATAAAATTGAAACTCCCTATGGTCAGGGATTTTAAACTTACTTACAATATTGCGATGACCACTTATAGTGCTTGGTTTAATCCATGCACTTATAGTAAATGTTGCATTTTCAGGATTAGAAGCAGGACGAAATATTGTTTGGAGTTCATCACCAAGGGTAATATAATCATCAGTACCATCTAGCAAAATAGAAGATGCATCTACTACTGATATAACAGTTGAACCATTATTTGTAATAGCAATACCTTCATCGCCACCATCATTGGAGATGTACTTATCATTAAGCTTTAGATTACGCTGTAATTTGTAATTCGGTATTCCTGGGGATATGAGTTTAGTATCTGCCATTATGTTATAATACTTATATTAAGTTTTTGATTTCCATCAGGAGCACTAACATGAACATTAGTAGTACTAGATATAGGAAGAATTAAAGTTTCTCCTGCACTTAATCGTATTCCTTCTCCATCATCGGAATCAACAGCACCATCACCTACCATAATAAAACTGGCATTATCAAAATCAGTTTGTATAATAATTTCTTTGCAAGTAGTGACTGCCCCACCTATTAAAGTAGTAATAGTTTGAGCACTTATTGAAGCTGTATCTTGAGGATAAGTGGTAAATGTGCTTGAACCAGTTCCAATTGTAGCATTTACATTAAGCTTTCCAGCTCCATCATCTAAGGCATCACCATCGGCATCAATAAGGCGTATTGCACCAACACTGGCATTAGCCATTACTCAATATCTCCGATAACCCAGCCTTATCTATATTATCAATCTTATTCTTTAGTTTCATCTTTGCTACCTGCTCTAAAGTATTAATCTTCCATCTCTCATAGGCATCCTTGACAGTTTGGACTTTTCTATTCTCCATCTCTACAAGTCCTTTTGCATTATTAATCTTCTTCTCCCATGCTATATACTCATCTTCCGCTTTATTAATAAGACTATTAACCGCTGTAAGTTCTGCATTTTTATGACTTACATCTTCCTCAAGTTCTTTAAGCTTATCATCTCTTTCAGATTCAACTTTCTTAATCTCATCTTCAGCAATATCTACTTTGCCAGCAAATGATTCATACTTATCTTCAAGTTCTGATTGTTTTTCTTTTAAATCATCAGACTTATTATCAAAGAAATCTTCTAAAGATGTAATCTTCTCTTCAACAATTTCTTGAGACTTGAAGAGTTTATCTAAATCTCTTTGAGCTACAGACTTCCTTGTCTCTAAACCTTCTATATCATGGACAAGTTTCTCAGCCTTTTGCTTTCTTATTTCAAGTCCAGCAAGATTATCCTCAAGCTCTTCTTTTGTAGATTCAAGCTTTTTGACATTCTTACTCCGAGAAGATTCGTCTCCCTTTAGTTTATTGATAACTTCATTTAGTTTGGAGGATTCTTTCTCATAAGAGTAAATATCAGCTTTAATCTTTGTAAGAGATTTATCATAAGCATCTATCTCCACTAATCTTGAATCTATTGTTTTATCTGCTTCTTTAAGTTCTTTATCTTTGGATTTAACTAATTTCTCAGCATCTTTAATACGAGATGAGAGATTGTCATTTCTCTTTACTAACTTATTATTAGCATCAACAACAGCTTTCTTTAAATCCCTAGAGGATACATTGAGTTTATTATTTTTTCTTCCTAAATTTGCCATATTAGTGCTGTGATATTATACTAAGAACCTCATCAACATCACTGTCGGCAGTCTTAATTTTAATCCTATCTACAAGAAGTCTATCTATAGTTAATGGTAGACTAGAAGAAAGTATTGCAATTTCATCACCATAACTTCCAGCTATCTTTAATGCAATTGTAATAACAGCATCAGTATCACCAGTTCTAAGCATAATAGTTACTTCTTTAGCTGGGCCAGTCGTACTACTAGCCCAATCTGTGCTTTCTACATATGTATCATTATCTGCACAAGTTATAATCTGAGATAAATAAGTTTCGCTAACTTTTAAATTATTTGATTCTTGTACTGTAAATGCATTTAAAGGTTTAGTCGCCATATCTACTCCTTAATGAAAGGCTAGAACGCCAAGACGCTCAGCACTATCATCATCATTTACAGATATTTCTAACTTTGTTATAAGCATGCCTTTAATTGTAAAAGGTAATGCTTCTTGAGGAACTATGATAACCTTAGAATCAGTACCATCAACTGTTGTAGAGGCATTTGCATCTATAGCATCATTTAGAACTATATAAAATTCATCAGTAGATTCATAAGCTACTTTTTCTATTAATACAACTTCTTTAGCGGGATTAGCTTCAGTTATATTCGCTGCTCCACCCCATGCCCCTGAGTCTTCAGCTACTACATTTAATACTTCGTATGAATAATTCTCATATACTTGCAAGTTATTAGACTCTTGCACTGTATATGCATTTAAGGGTTTCGTTGCCATGTTTTTCTTCCTTCTCTAAGGACTGACCGTCCGTGAATGAGTTATATTTAAAAGCTTGTTAGGGGCAAGCCCTTTATACGACCTGCCCCACAGTAAGCAAAACTGTTAACCTTTATTTATTTAGGTTTAACTAAATGGTGTAGCAATAGTACCAGAAGCATTAATCTGAGCTTCAACATGCCATCTAGATGCAGAAAGACCAACTAGCTCAATAACACCTCCATTACCTGTCGTAGTGCCACTCATTGTAATAGCATCATCATTTGACTCGTCTGCTGCAAATACTGTATGTTGGGCTGCTGTACCATCAATCATATCATTAAGTATAGCATATCCTTCATACAATGTTGTTGTTGCATCACAAGTTACAGTATGAGTATTACTTGTTACAGCACCAATTACAATTTTAATCCTAGCTCCCAAAGTGGGAGCTGGCAATACAATTGCACATCCATCTAGCTTAGTGACAAGATATATATACCCAGCCTCTGCTGTAAAATTAGCAGTTTTAGCCGAAAATCCATTCGGGTAAAGGTCAGGTACATTACCATAACTAACACTATTTTTATTTAATACATCACTTCTCATCAGTTTACTCCTTCTAAGTTAATAAGTGCATGAGTTTCAGGAAGAGTTACTTCAAGACCTGCTTCTGTAAGAATCATATCTTTACGTAAATCCTCATCAGCCTGTTGCACATTAGTAGTTATAGAAGTATCACGATTAACACCGTTACCAACAAGAGGCCGATATGATACATGGTCTAAGTCAACCATCATACAAAAACCAGCAGCGAATGTTCTAAACATTGGTTCTTTAACGAGTGTTAAATCTCCATGAATAGTATCAATCTTCATTATCTTATGGCCAAATGAACCTTGACTTCTTTCAAAGTTATATCTAGCAACATTATTAGCACCAGCTCCATTATCAAGAGATTCACTCATGAAAAAGCCATCACCTAACTTGTTAAAGAAAGATATAACAGGCAATGAACATAATGCCAATTTAGACTGTCCGCCACCACGAGCTGGGTCATAAATAACCTCAAAATCACTTAAAAGGTCATCATATGTCCACTCAGCTGCTGTGTTTGTTTTGTAATAAGATTTATCAGAAGTGTACGATAATTGTCCACCACTAGCCTCAGCTGTTGAATTTCTTATTACCTGCCCAACAACACCATCGGTGTACTGAATACCACCCTGAGTATTCTGCTGTCCAAATAGCATTGCACGTTCTATGTCAACTTTATGTTCACGAAGCTTTAAGTTCCAAAGACGTTGCCATTCATCAGCATAACCACGATATACAGTTGCACGAGCAGTATTACTCATTTCACAAGCTGTCTTAAAGATTTGAGTATATCCAAATCCATTATCAAGCTCTTCTGACCATACGTCAGGTGCACCACTTCCTTCTGCGAAAGAAGTACCAATGACTGTACATTGTGCATTATCAGCAATCGTCATAGCAGCTCCAGCCACCGTTGAAATAGACGTAACATTACATGTTGTAGAAGAACTACCCTGTACAACTGTATTTATTCGTACAGTTCCAAATGCGGGTAATGTTCCAGCTGATGTTGCGTTTAAAGACACAGCAACAATCATGCCTGGGATTAACCAAGACACTGCTGCTCCGCCTGTTGTATCGAATACCAAGTCCATAGAACTATCTTCTGCTACAAGCGTTGCTCCGCCTGTAGATAAGAAACCTCTATCAGCAATTGATATTTTCGTTCTATCTTCTAAGAATCGGAATTGTGAATCCGATGTTGGGACTTTCCCAACTTTCGACAAGTAAACAAAGAATGGAGACTCTTCTGGAGCTAAATCAGCGACCCTATCGCTAAAGTCGTATAATCTACGAGTGCTTAAACTTGCACTATCTGTAGTTGCACCACCAGGAGTTCCAAACTTCACTTGTCCACTATTATAAGTAGCCATTTCTACTCTCCTTTATTTATTTTAATACGCTTGTTCGACTACCAGCTTTCACAATACTATCCCATACCGCATCCGTTTCAGATTGTCTTTTTGGTTGTTCACCAGAAAGAATACCAGCAGGCGTTGGAGCTTGCTGATTCTGACGTACTTGGTCTAATGGGTTAGGTGCTTGTGTCGCTGGATTATCAGTACTAACAGCTCGATACATTTTTACAACATTTTGAAGTCCGTATTCGGCAGGATGTTTATTGACGAAATCCATAAACTGAGGAAGCTCTTCTCTTGTAACTAAGCCATCATTGACAACTTGGTTTTGGAGTTGAGCCTGTCCCATTTGCTTTTGGAGTCCACCTAAACGTGCCTCTACACGAGCATCAATACGCTCATCATCTTGCTGTTCTCTATACTGATACGATTTAGATTTAGGGTCATTAAAGGCTTCCCAGGGGTCGAACTCGTCCTGACTCATTTCAACACGTTTAGGCTCAGTTGGTTGACCACCCTGAATTTGTCCCATTAAGTTCTGGACTAAATCAGGTCGTGATTCCAACAGTTGACCTACTTTTTCGTATTTCTTGAGTTGTTCGTTTTCAGCACTAAGTTTATCCGCTCTTGACTGATGGTATCTAGAAGATTCCTCTTCAGTCACATCTTGCAAATTCTCGGTACTTTCGACTCCTATATCTTGCCCTACATTATCATCAACGAGTTGACCTTCAGGAAATTCCTGTTGATTTTCATTTTGATATGCGTCATTTTCCATGAGATTACTCTCCTTTCTTTTGCGATTTCTGAAGTTTTTCTTGAGCCTGACCACGTAAACGTAATTTCTCATTCTCCAGTTTCACCGCATTTGTTAGTTTACCAACTGCAAGCTCAGAGCCTTTCTTAGATTCAAGTTCGCTCTCTTTAAGCTTGCCTTGGAATTTTGCAATTTCAACTCTCTTTTTATCATGGACAGATTCTCTTTGAGCAGTTTGTAAATCGCCTTTAAGCTGTTTAATCTGCTGACCTGCCATTTCGAGTTGTTGTTGTAATTTTGCGATAGCATCAGTTCTTTGAAGAACTCCCTGCTTATCAAATATATCTGTTTTCTTCAATGCTTCTACCTTATCAATAAGTCCTGCTTGGTATGCTTCCATGTAAATATTCCATTCACCCCACTTATTAGATGGCATAGTGGAATTACCTATAACACGAATGTCAAAACTATTAAGTGTTATATCATTCTCTATTTGCATAAGTTCTTTTGATTTATCATCAATAAGACGTTTATTCACTGTATATTCATCAATATCGTTGTTAGGTTGAACTATTCTAAATGTTTTCTGATAAGTATAATGAGAACGAGACAAGGCATATATAACCCTTCCCAATCTCTTTAAACTAGCTTCAATATCACGAAGTTTAGATTTACTACGCCTCTGACCAAAATCTTCAAGCATCATCGTAGCAGAAGATGTTCGAGGTGCAACTTCGGAATTTCCCTGTTGCATTTCAAATATACCCATATTAAGGTCTATATAATGCTCAATCATCTTAGGCAATTGTAATATTGAACTAGACATTGGCTGTGGAGATGGGAAGTGAGGTTCTCCAAAACTAGCATCATATTCGATAGTAGCGTTAGGATTAGCCCAATCCCTCTCTAATTCTTCTATATCCTGTATAGACCCTTGTGGTACTAAAAGTTTCAGCCCCGAAGCAGCCTGCGCATGTGAGGTAATAAGGGACATAGTTTTGTTCAAGAATCGCTGGAAGTCTTTATTCTTCCTAACGTCACCCATTGGATAAGGAGTATTAGTCCATATATTCGGGACTGGTACAATTGGGTAAGTATCCGTATCAAGTACAGACTCGTACAACATAACCTGTCCTACGCAACAGCTTACTTTAATTCTTGTTTGTACCACCTGTACTAAGTCTACAAGTTTGGCTTCAAATGCCTTTGCTATATCTGGGTCTTGTAAATACTTCTCTAAAGCAGCATCATCAAGCACTGCTTCTTGTCCAGTCCTCATATCCACTACACGATAGTACGGAACTTTTACCTTTTCAAAACTTTCTATAAGTCTATACTTCTCAGAATCAGAAGTTCCATAATCGTAATCTTTTGTAACATCAGGGGTAAAAGACTTATTATTATATTCCTGTGTAGAATCGGGATAATCTCCATCTGTATAGTCAACGCTCTCAACTTCATCAATAAGCATCTTGCCAGACTCTTCATCGCTAATTTCTCCAAGTTGAGGATACAGATTTAAAAGTTGTACCTTTGTAAGTATAGTAGAGAGCATCATACCAGAAGAATCATCAAACCACTTATTTCTGCTATTTGGGTCTACAACAATTCTAAATGGGTCTACATAGGTAAATTTAACTTCACCCCTTCCATAATCAGCTTCTCTATCAATATAGGCATAGAAATAGCCAAGGCCAGTAACAGCATAATCATGAACAACCTGCTTAAAAACTTCGTCACCATCTGATATATCCCATATGTACTCCAATATTGTTTTCCATACGTTTGCAAGCTTGTTATCAGAATCCTCTCTTGGAACAGCAGAGAATTTAGGCGGTTTAGATGTCATAATAGCCTTAAACTGCTCAATAGCAGAATAAAGCCTATCTATTGGAGTATTTGACTGATTACGCTCTGCTAATACATTTGCCTCATCAGAAGTAAAATGGTTGCCTAAGTAGAAATCTATATCTTCTCTGGCTTGTATATCCCAATTACTGCGAGCATCATACCATCTACGCCACCGTTCTTTTATTACTTTCGTTCTATTATCTTCTGGAATCATTCTATATAATTTACTGATATTTTAGTTATTATGCAAGTTAAGCCCTTGCTCCTGTTATCCAATTATAAATTTTCTTTCTCTTTGCTTCCCACTCACCTGTAGACTTATTCTTCACCCTCTTTTCCTTACCCGCTTTAGGATTTCCTTTAGCATACTGGCAAGCAAGCCAAAACGCATCAATACAGTCATCGTGTGACCCTTTGGGAAAGTCAAGGAGTTCACCGATAAGTTCATGCATGTCCTTTCTGATATGAACAGCCCCTGCTTTAAACATTGGCTGCAAACCTTCCCAGAGTCTGTCTTTCTTTTTAACATTGCCATAGTTCTTTATTCCCTGCTCAATACCTGGCATAAACTTACCTTCCTTCTTACTTCTCTTCTGCACATAGTCTCTAAGCATTTCTTGGTAAGCTATTGTTTCTATGTTTATTCTTCGTATTGGTCTGTACTTTCCAACAATTGTGAAGATTTTATCTGCGCAATCCATCGGGAGAACTTTCTTTCTCCAATACTCAATAATGTAATAATCATGTTCGGCAGTAACACCAATAACCATAATAACGCTAAAATCGTTCCGTAAGCCAAGTGTAGAAGCAGGGTCAACACCGATGTAAATATTAACGTATTCTTTACTGCCATCATCAAACGAGATATACCACGAATCACAACTATCATCAAATTTCGCCCTACCCCTATAAAGTCCTTCATTTATGTCCTCCTCCGTAAATATTTGGTCTTCTGGAGACTTTGCTTGATTCATGTATTCCTGATAAAACTTTGCAGGAGTACCACTATCTATAAAAAATTGCTTACGTGCCTCAAGTTTTTCTATTGGCCAACGTGAAGGCCACAATGTTTTACCATTATCGAGTATAGCTTTATAGGTAAGTACCTTCCAGCTAAACTCTTCCATGTTATTCTTAGCCTCTCTACTACTTTGAACAACTCCATTCAAAAAGCTATCATAATGAACAATAGTTCCATTACACCATAAGAACCCATTTTTGTCAAAATCAATAGCTGGGAAGACCGCAGCAGTTACCCAATCCTTTATTTGCTGACGAGACTCTGGAGTCTTAGTGTTAAGCTCAGATTCAAAGTCATCAAGAATCATCCCTGTATACCTTGTAGAGAGTTGTTTCTTACCCCTTAACCGCTGGGAAGTCCCTTTAGCTATCATACGACAGCCATTCGATGTAGTGAACTCTGATTTTGTCCATTTGTTCCCCTCTAAGTCACCAAAGTAATAATGGATAGCTGGATTCTCATATATATGATTCATAACCCAGGCTAAGTTATCACATGCTTGGTCTTGTGCCTCACCAATCCAGCAAATAAATTCAGGCGTGTCTTTTGTTGCGAATAATATCCTATGTAGGACTGCTGTGGCTGCTAAGGTACTCTTAGCATGGTCACGGGGAAGAACCAAAGCCAACTGCTGTATTCGCTTATCAAGGAGGAGACGACCCACCTCATGATGAAATGCTGGAGTTGATGAAGCTAAATAATCCTGTGGAGAGAATAGTCTTCCAAAGGTAATAAGGTCATTATAGGCGGACTGTAGTACTTCCTCGTTTTTTGATACATCTCCATGTAAATTAAGATTTGCCATTTATCGAGCCAACCTTGTTGGCGAGATTTGTAGTATTGGGTTGATTTCTGTGAAATCGCCCACTAATTCTGACCAAATCCTCTAAAGATTTTATCTGGGTCTTCAATTCCATACTTATTTAATACTTGTTGATTTTTCATTCTAGCTGCATTAATTTTATTAGTAGTCATATAATCTTCGATAGTTTGTGGCTGTAACTTCCTTGGAACTTTTATTCCATGCTTCTTTGCAATACCTTTAAGTTGTTGTAAAGTACTTATTGCAGACTTTCCTCCCCTAATAGAACCAGCCATTGGCATTATCATCATCAATAATTCATCTTCCGTAAGTGGAGCAACTTCTTGCCCAAATATATTTTTACCACCAGTTGTTGAAAGAAAGTTGGAAAGTGTATTCTTAGCAATAAGATTGTCAATTGCTGAATGAGGAGTATCAACACTATATACTCCAGATTTATTTTGTCTATATGGGTCAGCCATTTAAAAACATCTCAGCTCAAAGTGTGGCAGGTCATCAAAATTATTATCTTTGAGGTCATTATTGCTATTCCAGTCCCCTCCCCAACGTATAGGGATTCCAAGCATCATGGCGATTCCCTTTACATACCCAGCAAAGTACGTCATACGCTCTCTGTCATCCCAATCTACAGGATAAGGTACAACATCTATGGCTGTTGAGGGTTTTTTGTTGTGATTTCCATCTGGAAACTTCAATTTGCTCTTTCCTTCCTTGAAATACTTGTTCTGCAATCTTTTTCCTCTATGTCCTTCTAGGACTGTACAGTCAAAATACTTGACTACCTCTTCAAATAGGAAAATTAAGTCCTCATCACAGGTTTCAAGCCTTTTTCTACTTACTCTTCCAAATTTTGGCATTACTTCTTCTTTTTTTTCTTTTTAGAGGGTCTTCCTCGTTTTTTTCCGTATGTTCCTTTACCGTATGGCATTATGCTTCTCCTGCTATATTACTAGTTCCACCCAAATTAGTTATTTTACCATCCATATCGAACTCAGACTTGCAATGTGGGCACATCCAGCCTGTAACCTTGTCCATTTCGTTAATAAGACCAATACGTTGTGTAAACTCGCCATCTAAATAAAGTTCATCATCACAAACAACACAAGGGTCTTTAACCTCCTTGTGCTTAGTCGTCTTGAATTTCTTCTGATTCTCGTCTAACTGTTCCAATGAGTTGCGTTTTTCTTCCATCATTATCTTTAAGCCCCTTTTTACCTTTGATTCCCTCAAGTTGTTCTGGAGAAAAACCAGCCCATACAGTGAGCTCTTCGGTCTTATTCTCCTGTGTATCAAATAAGCCACTTATCTTTGCCAAACTGTCGAGAGACCTAAGTTTATCAGTATCTCTCTCGCTAATGTCGCAGACTTGCTTATATCCTTGAATAATGTATTTGGGTGTAACGCCCTCTTCGTCCAGTATTTCACGTATTTCTTCTTTTACCATTTTTTGTATACTCTCCTTTTTTAGAAGTTTTGCAGATTGAGCCTTGATATAGTCCTTAGCCTTGGCATCAGGATAGGCTTTCCTGTAAGCATCCAAAACATCATCGCCACGAGCAACATACTTTGCGAATAAGAAATGCCTTGTATTGTCCGCTTTATCTTCCGCTGTTGTGTATTTCCCCGAAAATGAGTAGATATGCTCTGCAATACCTTCCGCACCAAGCATTTCACGCTTTTTGTTGTTTCTGCTGAAAGTTCCGCAGAGAGTCCTAACACACTCATTTTTACCAACCTTGAAGATTTTAAAGATTTGGCATACATATTGGTCATCTGTAGAAACCCACTCACCCTCATCGCCATCACGCCAGTTACTTCTGACAACAATGTCGTTATTATGAGAGTAAAATTCTTCAGTAGAGTTATACAGATAATGCTTAATACCTTTAATCTTCTTAAAATCCATTATGGTTAATTTACAAAATATATCTTATAATACCAAATTTATGAAAAGTTCCATTTTTACCAGATTACATAATATTACTATATAATATTACTTATATAATATTACTATATATAATATTACTTTAAAAACATAGTGAGTAAACTTACTCACAACCCTTCTGTGATACTTGTTCTGTGAAAAAAATTCCAGAAAAATTAGGGAACTTGGGAAAATTGTATTAGAATGAGTACAGGGGTTTTTATATCGCAAGCCCCCCATTGATGTGCCCTCGGTGGGTTCGAATTACGTTGACTTTTTGTTGATATTTATAAATACCATTGAAAACATGGTGATATTTGAGGAAAGGACAACCCCGCCCATCTAGGCGGGATAATACTCAACCCAAGCACCACCTTAAACAACCGCTTTAAGTAGTAGGTGTGCATAGTGTAGGGAGGAGAGAGAGGGAGGGAGAGCATATCCTTATCCTTTAGTATTATAGGCTTGTATCATATAGACAACAATCAAACAACAACAAAAAACCCCCGTATTGCTACGAGGGTTTAAGTATGCGGTTTTATTAATACTATCTATTTATCCATCCAATTATCTAAATCATCATTGAATAATAAATAACTATGGAAATCACAACGTATTATCCCCAATGATATTACCCTAATTAATACATCACATAATTGAATAATATCTAATAACATACATCCCAAATAATATCGTATTTTCCTCTTGTAACTTTTATTCCATGTATGAAGTCCTAAATATGTACCCATATCTAATTTACCTCCTTTCTATTATGCACTATCGCCACCGCATCATCTACACTACAAGACCAATCTTGAGCATAGCCATCATCTCCTATACAATCATCCGCCACCATGAAGAAATAAACCTTATTCACTTTAGGGTTACAACTTATATACTCCTCCGCTTCTTGTTTGTATTCCTTTGGGATAACACAACCGCATTCCTTATTTTCAAGTTCCGCTTGTAACTCCTTAACTTCATCATAGAGACCATCTTTATCATTTAATCTCTCATTCTCCGCTTTTAATGAGTTATATTCCGCTTGTAGTGTATCATAAGCTAATATATGTTTCATTTTATCCGCTTTTAACTCATCAACACCGCTAAATGTTCTTAACTCTTTTATTACATCATTCAAGTCTATAATACCATCACTTGCAATATTAAGTTCATCCCTTAACTTGTCGATAATATCCCATAAGTATTTTGTTTCCATATCTAATTTAACTCCTTTCTATTTTTAATTATTAGGCTTTCAAGTTTCATTTTCTTACCATCTTTAATTAGGTACATTTTACCACCTATTATACTAATACCGTAATTAGTGATGTCATCAAACACTATATTTTCAACTTGCTTTTTCATTTCATTTACCTTTCATTTAGTTAATTGCTTACGAAGTAATTTAATACTTTAGGACAATATAACAAGCACTAAATAAGTTTTATTAATTTTTATTAAATAATCCTTGTTTTTCTCATTCATTGTTTTTTATACTTCATGGCTTGTAAAAGCACCGCTTTTTGACATAGAGGAAATTATGAGGGATATTAGGTAAGAAAGACAAACCCTTTTAATTCATAGCGGATAACTAAATAATAACTAAATAAGAGGTAATTATGAATAAGTTAATGGAAAGACTAAACATAAGTAAAAGTGATATTGTTGCATCTGTAACTACAAGAAGTAAAGGAAAAGAAACTACGGATAGCGACCTTTTACGCCAAGTAAGGCTACAAATGAATAATACATTCATAAGCCATAGTGAGCTAGTTAATAGTGCTACCTTCTTTGAGCCTATTTATGCAAGAGATGAAAATAAAAGAATCTTGCTTGATAAAAAAGGAAACAAAGCAATAGAAGGTTACAAGACTCGAAACTTGACGGGTCAATTTGTTGTGGAAGACAATGGTGATGGAACTCATACCGCCACCAAGTTCAATGTTTATAAAGATACTTATCTAATAGATAGTAACTCATTAAGCATTACCAAAGTAACAAATAGCAAGTAATATCACTCCATAACGATTAAGAAGTAAACCCCATCTATAAGATAATAGGTGGGGTTTTTCTTTGTCTCTTATTTTTGAAATTAAGTATAATAAAAACAGAAAGGAAATGTTATGAAAAAAAAT
>VTLG01013074.1_pt1 | contig 26560 bp, 40 predicted proteins | sample 4694571 | NCBI WGS metagenome assembly VTLG01 (sample SAMN12604809, study PRJNA352737) | marine metagenome | biome: ENVO:00000447; feature: ENVO:00000209|ENVO:00000569|ENVO:01000036; material: ENVO:00002151; isolation source: viral sequences binned using virsorter ...
AGATAACTGTTATTATATGCATAATTGGATATATGGGTATATATCAGTTTAAGTTCAAACTAAAACCAATAAAAAATGAATAAAATTATAAAAATTAACGAATTAAAAACGAATAAAGATAATCCTAGAATTATTAAAGATAATAAATTCAAAAAATTAGTTCAAAGTATTAAGGACTTTCCAGAAATGTTAAAATTACGACCTATAGTAGTTGATGAGAATATGATTATCTTAGGTGGTAATATGAGATATATTGCTTGTATTGAAGCAGAAATTAAAGAAGTACCTATTAAAATTGCAAAAGGTTTGACTGATAATCAAAAAAAAGAATTTATTATAAAAGACAATTCAACTTTTGGAGAGTGGGATTGGGACGCACTAGGAAATGAGTGGAACTCTGAGGACTTAAATAATTGGGGTATTGATGTTTGGAAGAATATAGATGATTCTATAGAAAAAATTAATTCAATGGATGAATGGGTAGGTATGCCTGAATTTGAAGCAAAAGATTCTCCATATAGAATAATAATTAGTTTTGAATCATCAGAGGATAGAGAGGAATTTCAAAAGGAACATAATTTAGAAATACAAACTAAACTTACAAAGGAATCAAATACATGGTCCACTTGGTGGCCTTTTAAGGAAAAGCAAGATTTGAAAAATATAAAATTTGACTAATGAATAAGATGACAAAATATCCTATTTATATAATATCAAAAGGAAGGTATGAAAATCCAATGACTGCAAATTATTTTTTGAAACATAATGTAGATTTTAAAATAGTAGTTGAACCGCAAGAGGAAAAACAATATAGAAAAGTTTTAGGAGATAAAGTTTTAGTACTGCCTTTTAGTAATTTAGGTATGGGTGGTACTCCAGCAAGAAATTGGATATGGCAACACTCAAAAGAACAAGGATCAGAACGACATTGGATATTTGATGATAATATTAGACTTTTTAGAAGGTTATATAAAGGAAAAAGAATAGAGTGCAATCCTAAATTAGCAATAATTGCAACGGAAAATTTTACAGATAGATATGAAAACCTTGCAATTTCTGGATTCAATTATACAACATTTTGTATGAACGAAATGAAGCATCCATTTTATTATAATGTTCATGTTTATTCTGCTTTATTAATTGATAATTCTATTCCGTACCGTTGGAGATTAAAATATAATGAAGATGTTGATTTATGTTTACAGGTATTAGATAATGGATTGTGTACTGTTTTATTCAATGCTTTTTTAATTGACAAAACAAGTACGGCAGCTAAAATGAAAGGAGGTAATCAAACAGATTTATATAAAGGAAATTCATTTGATAAAAAATTATTAAAAGCAAAAAGCTTAGAGGAAGTATGGCCTCAATATGTGGAAACAAAAATGAGATATGGCAGACCTCATCATGTGGTAGAATGGAAAAAATATTTTAAGCATCCACTAATAAGAAAAAAAGATATTAATTGGAATGATATGAAATCAAATGAATTTGGCATGAAATTAATACAAAGAGATAAAATTAAAAATAAAAAATTAGAAATTTTTTATAAAGAAAACAAATGAGAATATTAATTACAGGCGGATCAGGATTTATAGGAAATGCTTTAGCAACTTATTTAAACAAAGAAAATGATATTGTTATTTTAGATAATTATACTACTTCAAAATCAAATAATAAAATAAAAAATATAAAATATATTTATGGAAATACTTGGGAAATAGAAAAGATAAATACAGATTTGAATTTTGATATTATATTTCATTTTGGAGAATATTCTAGAATCTCTACTTCATTTGCAGATATTAAATATGTTTTGAAAAGTAATTTATATGGAACAAGCTGTATTATTGAAATGTGTAGAAAAAGAAATATAAAATTAATTTATTCCGCTTCAAGTTCTAAATTTGGTAATAATGGAGAAGATGAAAATTTATGTCCCTATGCTTGGACAAAAGCAAAAAATGTAGAACTTATTAAAAATTATCATAAATGGTTTAATCTACAATATGAAATTTGTTACTTTTATAATGTATATGGAGAAAATGAAATAAGCGAAGGAGACTATGCTACATTAATTGGTATTTTTACAACACAATTTTTAAATAATGAACCACTAACAATAGTTGGAGATGGATCTCAAACAAGACAATTTACATATATTAATGATATTATTAATGGGGTGTCAAAAACTATAAAGATACATATGAATAAAGAATGGTTTTTAAGTTCTCATCAAGATTATAGTATTAAAAAAGTTGCTGAAATGTTTGGGGGAAAAATAAAATATATTCCAAAAAGAAAAGGAGAAAGATATAAGACAATAAAAATAAAAAATGATACAGAGAAACTCTTAAATTGGTCAGCAAATTACAAACTTAAAGATTGGATAGATAAAATTAAAAATGGCAAAAGGAAGAAAAAAAATACCGACTAAATTAAAAGAAATGCAAGGAACAAATATTCCATGTAGAACAATAGAAAATGAAATGCAGGTATCTATTGTAGAACAATTGCCTGAACCTCCTGATCTATTAAGTGAAATTGGGAAACAAGAATGGTATAAAGTTACTGAACAATTATATAATTTAGAAATGTTATACAAAATTGATTTACGATTAATAGAAGCATACTGTAATGAAATGAGTTTATATATTGAAACAGAAATGATGTTGAGAGAAAAGGGAAGGATTCAAGTTTTCAAAAATGCAGATGGTACAATTAAACATACACAAGCTGTACCCTATCAAAAAATTGCAAAAGATGCTTTAGCTTCTGCACTGAAATTAGCTACTCAATTTGGATTGACTCCAGTTGCTAGAGCGTCAATTGCTGCACCAACTACAACAACTAATACTCAGATAAATAATTATTTTGACTGATTTTTATTTTGACAAAGAAGCCGCTTCAAAGGCCATTGGATTTATTGAAACATTTTGTAGTCATACAAAAGGAGAGCTCACTGGAAAACCTTTACTATTAGAAAAGTGGCAAAAGAAAATAATAGGAGATATATTTGGATGGAAACATAAAGTCACAGAACTACGACAATACAGAACGGTTTTTATTGAGGTAGGAAGGAAGAACGGAAAATCCACGCTGTGCGCGGCGATAGGGCTTTTTATGTTATTTGCGGATGATGAAAGAGGAAGCGAAATATTTTCTGCTGCTGGAGATAGAGCACAAGCAGGAATAGTATTTGAGATTGCAAAGCAAATGATTTTAAGTAATAAGGAACTAACAAAAAGAGGAAATGTTTTTAGAAACTCAATCACAAATGAAAGTAAGGGAAATTTTTATAAAGCGATTAGCTCAGATTCAAAAACCAAACATGGATTCAATGCGAATTGTATTATATTTGATGAATTACACATGCAACCAAATCGTAATTTATGGGATACACTTCTTACAAGTACAGGATCAAGAAGGCAACCATTATGTATTGCGATCACTACAGCTGGTTATGATAGACAAAGTATCTGCTGGGAGATTTATAATTATGCAAAACAAGTTGAAGATAAAATTATTGAAGATGATAGTTTTTATTCTTGTATTTGTGAAGCTGAAATGGAAGATGATATTACATTAGTAAAGACATGGAAAAAGGCAAATCCAAATTATGGAATAAGTTTACGAAAAGAATATATGCAAAGAGAATCACAAAGAGCAGTAGATGTTCCTTCCTATCAAAACACTTTCAAACGATTGATGTTAAATATCTGGACTGACTCTCAGACTGCTTGGATTGGTCCTAAAGAGTGGGAAGCATGTGAGGGGGAAATTGATTTGGAAAAATTAAAAGGGAAACAATGTTGGGCTGGATTAGATCTTGCTTCAACTAGAGATATTTCCGCTCTTGTTTTATTATTCAAAGAAGATGAGAAGTTTATTATGTTACCTTTCTTTTTTATTCCAGAAGAAAACGCAAAGAAAAGAAGCGAAAGAGATAAAGTTGATTATATGATTTGGATAAAACAAGACTATATAATAGCAACGCCTGGAGATGTTGCTGATTATAATTTTATCAAAAAGAAAATAATGGATTTAGGATTGGAATACAATATACAATCTATTGCCTACGATCGTTGGAATGCCAGTCAGCTTGTGGTTGATCTAACAAGTGAGGGCGTACCAATGGCACCTTTCGGACAGGGATTTTTGAGTATGTCGGCACCAACGAAAGAATTAGAAAAGGTTATTTTAAGCGAACAAATTATTCATGATGGCAATCCTGTTATGAGTTGGATGTTGTCTAACATTGCTTTAACTGAAGATGCGGCTGGGAATATAAAACCAAACAAAGCTAAGTCTACTGAGAAAATTGATGGGATTGTAAGCCTAGTCATGAGTCTTGGAGAATATATGACTGAAGAAGATTTGAATAGTGTGTACGATGGTAGAGGATTATTAATTTTATGATGGATAAAAAAGTTTTAATATTAATTTCAGCAGATGGTTTTGTTCGTGAGTTTTGGAACAGGACAAAAAAACATAAAAAATTAATTGATGCTTATGAAGAATTAGAACAAGAATTTGAAACAAATTTTGGCAAAAGGAGATATTCAGATTATAATTCATTTAGAATTTGCAGAGATAGAAAACTAAAGGTAACAATGTTACATAATAAAAGAAAATAGTAATCGTATAATTACGAAAAATTATATAGTGGGTATACTGCAATCTATTCAAAACATCTTTTCTAGCTCAGCAAAGAAGGAACAAAGAAGTATTAATTATTCAATGCCATTTGGGGCTGATACAGCTGTAACACCATCAACAGCTTTAACATTTTCAGCCGTATGGGCTGCAATGAGATTACTTTCAGAAAGTGTATCATCACTTCCTATTGGTGTTTATAAGAAAGAAAACAATGGAGATAAGATTGAACAAAACAATGATCTATCTTATTTATTAAAATACCAACCAAATTCATATCAAAATAAGATTACATTTTTAGAAAAGGTAATGATGGACCTCCTATCTAATGGAAACTCGTTTATAAGGATAGAAAGAAATACACTTGGAAAACCAATTGAATTATTGCCGTTAAATTATAGCGATGTAAATGTTTACTTTAAAGATAATAAACTATATTATTCTTCCGATCAATTAAAAGGGACTTATAATGCAGAAGATATATTACATTTTAAATTGATAACTTCTGTTAATTCAACAAATGGAATAAACTCACAAGATGGAATTTTAGGGATGAGTCCTATTACACAATGTAAAAATGCAATTGGTTGGGGTATGGATGTTGAGGAATACGGACGCACATTTTTCAAGAACGGCGCCAAACTCAGCGGAGTATTGCAAACTGATAGAGCGTTAAGCGAACAGGCAATTGATAGATTAAGGGGTAGTTTTAATAATAATTACGCAAACTTAAAAGGTAGTAATCAAACAGCAGTATTAGAGGAAGGACTCAGTTTTAAGCCTGTAAGTATCTCAGCAGACCAGGCACAGTTTCTAGCTAGCAGACAATTTTCAGTTGAGGAAGTAGCAAGAATCTTCAACGTACCGCCGCACCTTTTGAAAGATTTAACGAAGTCTAGTTTTAATAACATTGAAATGCAGAGTCAAGAATATGTAATTTATTCTCTCATGCCTTACCTAAACAAGATTGAACTAGAGATGAACACCAAATTATTTAGAAAAACAAACTTAGGAAAAGAATATATAAAATTTAATACCAATGCTCTCCTCAGAGGAAATGTAAAAGATAGATCAGATTATTATAAAACTGCTATTACTAATGGTTGGATGAGTGTGAACGAGGTACGACAAAAAGAAGAAATGAATAATATAGCTGATGGAGATAAACATTTTATCCCCCTTAATATGACAACAATTAAAAATATATAATATGCCTGCAATTAAATGTGAAAATAACAAATGGAAATGGGGAGAGGAAGGCGAATGTATGTATGAATCTCAAACAGAAGCGGAAGAAGAAAATGAAGAATATAGAGATATGACCAACTTAAATAGTAAAGGTTATGATCATGCGGAAAGCTTAATAAAGGAAGGAAAATATAACATTGATTCGGATTGGGAGTTTACAGCTGCAGATGGAAACGAACTCTTAGGGGATGATAATTGGGGAGAATATGCTAGATGGTTCTTAGCCTATGATTCGGAGGCGGAGGAAGATACTAAGAGTAGATACGGTTATCCTTTTGGCAAAAATGGCGAAGCTTATAGGAAGGCGTTGATAGCAACCAGACAATATGCGGGGAGATTTAAGCTAGATGCCATTTTTGATGCAGCTGGAAAATTAATTGAGATGATAGATAATAAAGAAGCAAGTTTGGAGATACATGAAAAAAGACATATTGTTTCAATTACTGAAGATGAGAAAACAGTTACAATAGTTTATGAGAAAGATTTAGAAGAAGAAGACTATCATGATGAGGAAACAGAAGAACCACAAGACGTTGACAATCAAGATATTGAAGAAATAAAAGTTTGGGACAAAAAATATAATAATATAGATATGGAAAAAAGAATATTTAATATAGAAAGTAGAGTAGAAAAAAGAGAAGATGGAAAGGAAGTTGTCGTAGGTCATGCTTCTATTTATGATTCAAGAAGTAATAATCTTGGAGGATTTTACGAATATATCGCAAAAGGTGCTTTTACTGATGAACTGATTGAAAAATCAGACGTTAGAGCTTTAATCAATCATGATCCAAATTTAATTCTTGCAAGAAGCACGAGCGGAACTTTAAAATTAGAAGCTGATGAAAAAGGTTTAAAATACAGTTTTGTAATTCCTTCAACTTCTTATGGAAAAGACTTAGCCATTAATATGAAAAATGGGAACTTGAGTCAATCATCCTTCGCCTTTACTGTGCAAACTGACGAATGGTCAAGTGATGATGAAGGAAATGATATTAGAACTATTACGGCTATTGATAGACTTTACGACATATCTGCCGTAACCTATCCAGCATATAATGAAGCTGAATCCTATGTTGTAGCTCAAAGGGGATTAACTCTATATAAAGAGAAAAAAGAAATAAAGAAAGAAGAAAACGATTTAGTGGCGCGTTCGTTGGCAAAACTAAAAATAGAATTGATAAAACGAAAAAAATAATTTAAAAAGAAATAAAATGAAAAATAGTATTGAGTTAAAAGAAATGCGTTCTGACTTTATTTCTAAATTAGAAGTTCTTAAAAAGACGGCTGAGTTAGAAGATAGAGATTTAACGCAAGAAGAAAATACTGATATGGATTCTATTTTGAAAAAAGTGGATGAAATGGATGTAAAAATTACAAGAGCTGAAAGAGCAGAGGAAGCTTTAAAAACAGCTGCGCTGGTTAGTGGTACAAAAATAGAAGTAAAACAAGATAAGGACTTGGAAAAATTTACATTCCAAGGAGCTATGAGAGCAGCTTTTAGTGGTAATGTTTCTGGGATTTACAAAGAAATGGATCAGGAAGCAAGAAATGAGGCAAGATACACAGGGCAAAGCTTTAAAGGAGTTGCGATACCATCTTCTATTTTAACAAGAGCGTGGGCAACATCATCTACTAATAGCGTAGAAACAATGAGCTTTACCGACCAATTGGAAAGCAACTTAGTGTTAACATCTGCTGGAGCAAATTTTTACGGGGGAGTAAATAATATGAAATTCCCTATATTTTCAGCAGTTACATCATCTTGGATTGCTGAAACTGGTGGCTCTGCTGTTTCATCTGCTGGTGCTTTAACGGCTCTAACCTTATCTCCAAAGAAACTTATCTCTGTTGTTGATATGAGCCAAGAATCAATTGTGCAGAATCCAGGATTAGAATCTGCATTACAAGGTAACATTGCTGCTAATATTGCTGCTACTTTGGAAACTGCTCTATTATCGGAAGCTGATGTAACATCTGCTCCAACTTCTATCTTGAAAGGAGCTGCGGCTGCCTCAACAGGGGCTGTTTTTAGTGCTACTACTGCAAACCTATTGGAGAGTACCTATATTGGAAATGATGGTACTTATCAGGGAGCAAGAATGGCTTGGTTAATGGATGCTGATGCTTATGCGGCTGCTAAAGCGGCGGTTCTGGTAAGTGCAGTTAGTGCTCTTTATGATTTTAGAGATAAAACTATCAATGGAATGTACGCCTTTGTTTCATCTAATGTAGCTTCGGATGCAACTTCTGCCAAAGACAATGTATTATTTGGAGATTTCTCAAAAGTACATATAGCACAATTTGGAGGACTAGATTTTTTATATGATCCTTATAGTGGAGCTGACACGGGAGAACCAAGAATGGTGGTAACTGGACTTTTTGATGGTGGCGCTGTACAAAATGCAACTGCATTTGCCAGCTTAATTGAATAACCATAGTTAGTATATTAATAATAAAAGGGCTGGTTTCGGCCGGCCCTTTTTTTTATAAAAGAGAATATGAAAAGAAGTTTAGTAGTAACGACAGCAGCAGTGAATCCTTTATTTACAACTGCACAAGCTAAGGCACATTTGAAAGTTGATGTAAGCGATGATGATACTATTATTGACAATCTAGTATTAGCAGCAACTCAGTCATGTGAAATATTTACAAATCAATATTTTATTGATACAGTAGTTACTCAATATAGTGATACTTGGAGTGATATATATCAGTTATATAAAAGTCCTGTTGATTCTATTACTCATATTAAGTATTATGATTCTGACGATTCTTTACAAACATTATCTTCTTCAAATTATATTTTAGATGGAGCTTCAAAACCAGCAAGAATTGGAATTGCTGTAGATGGGGAATTACCAAATTTATCAGATAGAATAAACGCTGTAGAGGTTAAATATACTGTAGGATATGGCACAGCTTCATCAGATGTTCCAGAAGGAATAAGACAGGCCGTTTTATTAACTATTGGAAATTTTTACCAAAACAGAGAATCTGTAATAACAGGAAGAACAGCAACAGAACTTCCATTATCTAGTCAATATTTATTGGAACAATATAAAGTTCAAGTATGTTAAGTATAGGGGAACTAGATAGAAGGATAGTGATTGAACAGCCTACATTTGCAAGAAATAATTATGGAGAACAAACTGAAACATGGTCAACACTTTATACAGTATGGGCAAAAGTAGCATGGATTAGAAGTAATGAAAAGGAACAATCGCAAGAAATTACTAATATAACTGATGTTATTTTTTACATTAGAAATTTAGGAGTTACAATTTTAAGTACATATAGAATAAGTTGGGATTCAAAATATTATTATATTCAGGGAATAAAAGAAATAGATGGTAGAGAAGCTTTTTTAGAACTACCAACAAAAATAAAAGACAACGAATAATGGACATTACAATGAAGGTTCAAGGAATCAAAGAAATTGAAGCTATGTTTCGGCAAGTTCCAAAACAAGTAAGTCAAGATAAAATTTGGGCAAAATTTTGGAGATTAAATTCCAAACCTTTAGTAAAGGCAGCACAAAATCAAGCGCCTATTGCTAAAAAAGCCCATATATCTCCAAGAGGAGAGAATATAGAAGTCCCAAAAGGAACACTTAAAAAAAGTATTGGATTTTTTAGAACAAGATTTTCAAAACAAGTATTGGGGGGATATGTTGGACCTAGAGTAAAAGGGAAATTCGCAGCTTATAAAAACAATGGTTTTTATGGAGCCTGGGTTGAGTATGGAGGCGAAGTTATGCATTATGGAAAATTCAAAGGTAAGAATCAACCTTTTATGAAACGAGCATGGGAAATGGGACACAGACAAGTTTTAGAAAATGGATTCAAAGATTCTGAAAAGATATTTGAAAGAGTAATGAAATCTCATGAAAAAAGAATGCAAAAATATGGAAAACTAGGATATTGATATGGATGTAGGGAGAGGAATATATAAAATTTTGTCTGAAAATAATGCTGTTTCAACAATGGTGAGTACAAGAATTACGCCAAATGTAATGACACAAAGATCAGAATTTCCTTTTGTTGTTTATGATGTAACGAATGATGTCCCAGAAGGACAAAAGGACTCAGTGGCAAAATTAGATATTGCTACAGTAATGGTTTCAGGATATACAGATAATTATAAAGACTCAAATATATTAGCTAATTATATACGAACTGCTTTAGATAGAGTTTCTGGAAATTATAATGGTGTTAATATACAAGCTATTGACTTTGAAAGTTACGATGATATTTTTGATGATACGAGCGGCTCGGATGGTATATATAGAAAGGCTTTAAACTTTAATGTTAGAATATTAAACGACATTAATAATATTTACTCAACTGACTTTGATGGAGATGATGATTATGTTGATATAAGTGGGATTGGAAGTGTTATAGATACAGATGAGGGATCCATCTCTTTATGGGCCAAAACAGACACCACAGCTGTATCAGGAAACTATTTTAGAGTCTTTACTGATACTGAAAATGCTCTTGCTCTCCTCTATCATGCTTCTTCTAATGAAATTAGATTTAGTTATATAGGAGGCGGTAATACAATTGTGGCAGAAAGTACACAGGCGATTGAGGGAGATGGTTTATGGCATCATATTGTGGGTACTTGGAGTCAGGGAGCTGATGAGATAAAATTATACGTAGATGGAGATCTGAAAACAACAACAACTGGGCTAAGCAGTTTTGTTGGGGCACTAGAAGCAGCCTCTATTGGAAACAATGCAAATGAGGGAGGATATTTTCTGGGAAATATAGATGAAGTTAGCTTATGGGATAGTGTATTAACGGCGGCAAATGTAACTACTTATTATAATGATGGTTTTCCTTCTGCTTTAGAAGGACAAACAGGTTTAATAGGATGGTGGCGAATGGGAGATGGAGCAACATATCCTACAATTCCAGATGATAGCACAAATAGCAATGCAGGAACAATGACAGATATGGTAGCGGCAGACATAGTGCCTGATGTACCTTAATATTAAAAAATAAAAAGAAAGAATTATGAAATTTACATTAAAAAAAGATTATAAAGTAAACGATCACAAAACATTGCCAGCGGGTACCGTTATGGATGTAACAGAAGAATTATATCAGTGGCTAGAAGAAAACGGATATGGAGAGGAAAAAAAGAAAAAAGAAAAAAAGGCAAAGAAAACAAAAAAAGAAGCTTCAGATAAGGAGCATGAAATAGAATTATAAATTTATAAAAAATAAAAATTATGGCAGCAACAGACGGACAAATAAATGGAACGGAACTTCGCGTTTACGCCGGCGGGACTTTGATTGCGTACTCTACAAGCGCATCAATAAACATTAATCACAGCACCAGAAGCACGAGCTCAAAAGACAGTGGTGGATGGGATGAAAATATGGAAGGGATGAGAAACTGGGATGTTTCTTGTGATGCTTTATATGCATGGCTAACGCCAGCAGCAGGAGCTATCGGAAATAATACTCTTAGTGATTTATTTGATACATACATGAAAGACAGAACAAGTCTAGAATTAACTTTTGGAGTAACAACTACAGATACAGGAGATACAAAATATGTAGGAAATGCTTGGATGACATCAGCTAGTTTATCAGCTCCTCAGGAAGACACGAGTACCTTTAGTGTTTCTTTTCAAGGAACTGGATCTTTGGTTCAATCGGTAGCATCTTAATTATTAATTTAAAAGTGCCAGCCGTTGCGTTTTCTTTTCTGAGTGCGGCGGTTGGTAACTTTTTTTAAACTTAGAAAAAAAATGAAATATGAAATTTTAGAAATTGGAGAACATAAATTGCCAGTACGATTTGGTTTTAATGCTTTAAGAAAATTCAGCATGAAAACAGGATCAACAATGAATGATTTGAATAAATTATCATCTGGAAACATAACTTTCAACGATGCTTTTACTTTGATTTATTGTGGAATAGAAGATGGACACAGATCATCTAAGCAAGAATTTAAAATGTCTTTAGATGATGTAACAGATATGTTTGATGGAAATATGGACTGTATGGAACAAGCTTTTGAGATTCTAGGGAGAGCTATGAGTGATGGTGTAGGAAAAAAGCAAAAGGCCAAGAAAGCGAAAAAATCAAGGAAGAACTAACTTGGCCAAAATTAGAACAGCTAGCTTTTGGCCATCTTGGATTGGGAGTAGATGAATTTTATAATATGCTTCCTAGAGAATTTTGGAACAGAGTGGATGGATTTAATGAACTTGAAAATTTAAGACAAAGAGGAAATTGGGAGCGTACAAGATGGAGTACTTGTTTATTGTTAAATATACAATTAGGGAAAGGAAAAAGATTAAAACCAATAGATCTTATTGAATTTGAATGGGATGAAAAAGATAGAAAAAGTGAATTTAAGAAGTTAAAAGAAAGAGCAGAATATATGAAAAAACTTGATGAGTTTGAGAGAAATAAAAAATTAGAAAATGGCGAGTAAAGCGGTAGGATTATTGACCTTCAATTTTGGTGCTAATATGGCCGGATTCAATCGTGCAATGAAAAAGGCACAGATTAGGATTAGAAAATTCGGAAAACAAATGATTGCAGCAGGAAGGGGGCTTACACTTGGATTAACACTTCCTATTGTAGCTCTTGGGGTCGCTTCGGTTAGAGCCTTTGACGCACAACAAAAAGCAATTGCACAAGTTGAAGCTGGTTTGAAATCAACAGGAAATCAAGTTGGGATCACTTCAGAGAAATTACAAGAAATGGCTGCAGATCTTCAAACCAAAACTTTATTTGGAGATGAAGAAATATTAAAAGATGCAACAGCTCAATTACTAACTTTTACAAATATTGCTGGAGAACAATTTGAAAGAACTCAATTAGCAGCTTTAGACTTAGCGTCTAGATTAGATGGAGATTTGAAAAGCTCTTCAATAATGCTAGGGAAAGCTTTAAATGATCCAGTAGCTAATCTCTCGGCGTTAAGCAGAGCAGGGATTCAATTTTCAAAAGATCAAAAAAAGACAGTTAAAACTTTAGTTCAAACAAACAGGTTAGCAGATGCACAAACTCTTATACTTAATGAATTAGAAAAACAATATGGAGGTAGTGCTGCGGCTGCAGCTGCGGCCGGTTCTGGACCTATAACACAATTAAAGAATCAACTATCCGATATGAGTGAAGAAATTGGAAAGCGGATAGTTCCTAAATTAATAGAATTTGTGAAGTGGATTACAAGTTTAGCAACAAAGTTTGATAATCTTTCTGATAAACAAAAAGATAATATTGTTTTTTGGATAGGAATAGTAGCAACGGTAGGTCCTCTTTTAATAATATTTGGAAAATTAGCTATAGGAATTTCAGCAGTTATGAGAATGTTTAGTGCGTTAAGTAAATTTTTATCAGCTAATCCCTATATAGCTTTAGCGGCTGCAGTAGTTATAGTAGCAGCAGCAGTATATAAATTATCACAGGCTTTTAAGACGCAAGTAGATGCACAGAAGACTATTGCTGGAGTTGAAGCGATGGCGTCTAGGGCTACTGCTTCAGATATAACAAATATTAAACTACTAACAGGACAGATTGAAGATGAGACTACCTCTCTTGATGAGAAACGAAAGGCATTAAATAAATTACAGAAAGCGTATCCAGGCTATTATACGGAAATTGATAACTCTTTCAAAAGTACCGTTGCTTTAACAAAAGAAACGAATAGGCTAACAACTACTTTAATGGACAATGCCATGATGAATGCTGCTAAATCTCAAATTGAGGAAACATATAGCACAATTATGGATTTGGAAGCAGAGATGGCTGGATCGCAAGAGAATTGGACAGAAATTATATTAGGTTGGAAAACGCAGGGTGGAGCGTTATTGCGTGATATATTCCATACATTGGATGAACATGAGATAAAGAATCTAAAACAGAAATTGAAAATTTATGAAAAACTATATAAAAAATATCATGCCAAAGTTGAGGCAGGATCTCCAATGCCTGGTGTAATTGAAACAGTAAAACATAAAAAGACAGTTATTTTAGATTTAGATGGAGAGACTCCAGAAGAAAAAGCAGCAAGATTAAAAACAGAAGGAGAGGAAGCAGAAGTGCTAGCAAAACAATCATTAAAAAATATTGCACAGCTTGAACAAGAATATGCCCTTATAACTGAAGGGATTAATGACGGAATACTTAAGAAAAAACACAAACAAAGTATTCTAGCGCTTGAACAACAAAAACAGAATTTACTGGATGAAGTTGCTGCTACTGATACAGCAGAAAAAGAAAAACAAGCTATAAAAGATTTATATGATGAGAAAATAAAACAACAAAGAGCAGAAAACAAGACAGAAGCAGAAGAAGCTGTAGATGAATCCATCACTAAATGGGAAACATATTTTAAGAAATTAGAGGAAGGATTTAATAAGGTTATGGATATTGCAGGTCAATTATTTAGTTCTTTGGGAGGTGTTCTAGATTCTTTAGGATCTAAGCAAGATGCTATTTTTGCAAATTGGAAAAAAAATGAAGAAGATAAAATAGCAATATTAGATGAACAACAAGAACAGGCAAGAGAAAGAATTGAAAATTCTTTAATGTCGGAACAAGAAAAAACTGATGCCCTTATTGCTATGGAAGAAGATTTTGGAGATAAGAAAAAAGCAATAAATACAGCTATTAGTGATGAGGCCGACAGAATAGCAAAAAAGCAAGCAAAAAGAAATAAAGCCATGGCAATAGCTGACGCAATAATGGGTACAGCTACGGCTGTTGTTAATGCTTTAGGATCAGCTGCTCCTCCTCTCAATTTTATTCTTGCTGGAATAGTAGGAGCTTTAGGTGCGGTACAAATAGCTAATATTATAGCAACTCCTATTCCTATGGCAAAAGGTGGATTAATAACAGGACCAACAACGGCCTTAATAGGAGAAGGATTGGGAACAACAGCCTCAAATCCAGAAGTTGTTGCTCCTTTAGACAGATTAAAAACACTGATTGGAGGAGAGGGAATTGAAGTATTTGGTAGAATCTCAGGAACAGATATTGTACTCTCATCAAAACAAACAAATATTAATAGATTAAGAAGTATATAAATGGCTTTTGGAAAACAATTTGAGTGTACTTATTTATCTTCAGCTGATATAGAATATACTCTTAAGATTTATGTGAAAGATTATTCTAGCGGTTCAACTGAAATAAATTTAGGAGCGGGAGGATGTATTATAACTTATGATACAAGTGGAGAAAACAAATTCAGTCCTATTATAAGCTCTAAAATGCAGATTCCGTTTTTAGTAGAAACAGTTGCAATGCAAAATTTTATTGCTAGCTTAAGAACAACATATCAAGAGCAGGAGGTATATGCTCACTTATATGCAGGGGCGACAGAAGCTATTTGGAGCGGTTATATTATTATGGATTTAGGATCTGAAGAAGATATATCATATCCTTATGAGGTTGTTTTAACTGCAACAGATGGAATTGGACTATTAAAAGATCATGATTTTGTAAAAGATGGTTCAACTATACCCTATTCCAGAAGCGAAACATATCTTGGTTATTCTAGCACTTCATCATATAAAACAATCGTTGATTGGTTAACTATAATATTGGCAAAAACAGGAATGGCTACAACTGATGAAGGAGCGGCCACTAATTACAGGATTCAAACTTGTGTAGATTGGTACAATGAAGAACATGCGGCTGTTACCTTAGCTTATGATCCCTTAGATTTGACAAAGTCTAAAATGGACTCTTTTTATAAAGTAGATGAAGACGACAATTATGAGGCTGATTCTTTTTATAAAGTTTTAGAATCAATCTGCAAAGCGTGGGGTATGAGATGTATATATTGGCACCATAATTTTTATTTTATACAAATATCATTATATAAAACAAATGAATCAGGAACGGCGGGAACTCCTGTGAATCTTCCAACAAGAGAATATTATCATACAGGCGGGCCGCGGCTAACTCAAAATTATGTTGGATCAAAATATTATGCAAGATATGAATTGTCTTTTGAAAATACATCGGCTGGAGATGGAACAGGACTTCAAAAATTAGCGGGCACAAAATACAATTACTATCCTATTATTAAACAGGTTTCAGCAGATTATGTGAGTGCTCTAGATGTAAATTATTTTAATGGTTTTCCTTTATTATCGCATCCTTATACTTCAACTACAGGAGCAGTTCCTGCAAATACTGTTGTAGTTGAAACAAGATCCTTAGGGATTTTTTCGGAGCCTGCTGATGTTACGGGCTGGTATTGTAGAATCCCCTTAGACTTTTATTCTTCAGACGCTTATACAGGATATTCTGTTTCTCTGAATTGGACTATAAAGGCGGTGCCAGTTGCTGGAGGAACAACTTATATGTTAAGTAATCAAACTGGGGCTTTAACATGGGTATCTTATATTAGTCCAACAGGAACAGGAAATATCGGTGGAGTTGTAAATGGTAGCGTAAATTATCTATATGGAGGACATAATGATAGAACAATATTTGATTCAACAATATATAATGACGCTATTATTCCAACAAGTGCAAATTTTACAGGAGATTGGGAATTTTTCTTTGAGATTAGATCAATTACAGGGCCAAGTACTGGAGCGGGATATACTAACACAGCGCAAGGACATGGAGCGGTCGGTCCACCTGCTGGCGCTCCTAACATTATGGCTTCTATTCCAAATGGACATACTTACAATAATGATCTTTACTATAATCCCATCTTCCATCCAATACAGTCATATAAGGGGATATTTACTCCAGTTGTAGGAACATTAATTGGATCGGCTTCTTCTACAACAAATTTAATAACTGGAACAACGGATTCGTTTATTATTAATATTGGTTCTACTTATTGGGGAGATAATGCAATTATAGACAGTCCTTCTTCTATGCAAGTCTATGATGGAGCAAATTGGGTTTTTACTGCTTTTAGTGGAGAGTGGGGGGTTGGAACACTTGCAGGGACTGCAAGTTTTACTGAGTTGCTTTGTGAAGAAACATTATACAATCAATCGCAAATCTCAATGAGATTAAACGGAACAAGTGCGTTATCTGAAACAAACAAAAAAACATCTGGAACTTATATAAAATATGTCAATCCTATTGGAAGGATTGAAGATCTAGATAATAGATTTTACGCTATGCTTAGAGGTCAATTTGTTACAGGCATAGATGAGTGGAACGGTGAGTGGTTTGAAGTGTCTTATAATAGTTTAGCTTATACAGGAACAACTCAAGACAATCCAGGCGAAAATACCGGAGAAATAGCAGGGGGAGGAAACTCGGGTGGGCCTCCTGTTCCTATGCCTGGAGCAATGTTTAATCAATCGTATATACCTACCACCACAACATCAATAATAGCAGTTGGATCAATAACATCTATACCTATTATTGATATTGGAAGTACATTATTAGCAACAAATGATGTAATTGAAATATATGATTTTATACAGGGAGCATCTTATCAATTTGTTTTAAGTGCAGATCAGGAATCTGGGGATGCTTCATTAAGTGTTGTGTCTCAAGATATAACAACATCTATAACAAAAGGATCTATTATTACTATTTCAAGTAATAATTTAATTGTTCAGTATCAAAGAAAAACAGAAGGCACGATTGGAAATATGCCAGTAGCTGCAGAGAGGTTAGGTCCGATAGAATATAAAGGAGGTACTTATTTTGTAACGGGTGTTGATCCTATCTATGTAAAAATCCTTCCACGTGATTTTGTTATAAATGAAGATGGAGGAAATGAAGCTTTAGAATTTAAAGATGCGACTTCAAGTTCGGGATTAACTGTTGGAGCTACATCTCAAGAAATGTTGGCAACAGTAAATATTCCTTATGGAACAACTGCTACTCATGTTACTGCTTGGGGTTCAAGTGCCGCCAGAACGGTGGAAGTTTATGAATGTGGAGTTGATACAAATGGAATTGGCTCAGCAATAGGAACAGGAACATTAAATGGAAGCCCAATATCTATAACATCAACAGCGGCTACAGAAACAAATTATTTATTAATATTAGTAAAAGTAACATTGACATCACAAAGAATATATGGAGGTCAGGTTACTTTGACTCAAAATGCCATCACCTAAAATGCAAACAAAATTAACAGATACTACACAAGTAATACTAGCAAATGGAGGAGCAAGTGCCCTCACAATAACTGAATGTAACCAGATTTTAACGGCTGTCTCCATATCTCTTGCCATTATTTTTACTATTTATAAATTTTATAAACTATCAAAGAAATAAACATAAATAAGTTAATAACTTTAAAACGATTCTTACAAAGATTATTTTTAATTAATAACTTTACAAAATGAAATATTTTACTTACAAAGAGTTTGATTGTAACGGAGAGAAATTAAGCGGGAAAAGAAATATGGATAAACAATTTCTCATGTTTCTTGATGAGTTGAGGGCTCGTTGTTGTTTTCAATTTTTTGTTACTAGTGGATGGCGTTCAGAATCTCATAATAAAAAGGTTGGAGGAATTAAAGGATCAAGTCATATTAAAGGACTAGCAGCAGATATAGCAATAACAGATAGTAAAAAAAGAGCTTTATTTGTTGGACATGCAGCAGAACTAGCACATGAATTGGATCTGCCTTTTAGGGTGGGAATTGCAGGAAAGGATAAAGGAAATTTTTGTCACATAGATATTGACAAAGACAAGTCAAGTCCAAGAATGTGGACTTACTAAGAGCTAAGAAATAGGGCTTTAATTCTATTTCATAAATTAAAAACAATTAAAAAAATGAAACAGTTTTTATTTACAATAATTTTATCTTGTGTAGCTTTAATGACAAGCGCACAATTCACGGTAGTTTCTTCAATTTCTTCTCCAGATGAAGGGGAAAGTTGGGGAGTATCTAATCTAACTCAAAACATGGGAATAGGTTATAATATAAATGACAAAACAATGATTGGAACTTATAAAAATGGGGACAATTATGATGTTTTTGCTAGACACAATATGGGATTTGGTTTCCTATGTTTAGAGGCTCCAACAGAAGATGCAACAGAGAACATGAGTGTCGGATTTGGAAGCAATATATCAATCTATAAAAATATTTCAATCAGTCCTATTTACATGCTTCCATTAAAAGAAGATGAAAATGGAGAAAGAGATGGAAGTTTTAAGATAGGTTTATCGTATAATTTATAATAATAAAAAATAATAAAAAAATGAAAAATGCAATAATGACAATATTTAAATCCAAACGATTCTTAATGGCCGTTTCAGGAATAGTAATTCCAATTATAATGCGTGCCTTTTCTTTAGATGCTGAATTAGCTGATCGTGTTTGGCAAACGTGTTTGTTACTGATAATCGGACAATCCGCTTCGGACTGGGGTAAAAACAGTAAATAGTACCTTTTGAAGAACAAATATCTTATATATCAGGATGAGATAATTGAACTTTTTGATGATGGAAAAAATTACATTGAAATCTCCAGGCACCTGATTGACAAATATTGCCTGGAACTTTCAGTTGATTATCTCAGAAAACAAGTTAAAAATATAGTACATTATCTAATTGCAGATAAGGAGATAGTTGATTATAATATAAGACTTGCTAAACAGAAACAACGATTTCAAGATCTCAATCGGATCTCAAACAAATCTTTCAGAGAAGGAGCTAGACTAGAAAATGCTTTAGTAGAGTATAATAAGGAACTCATTAAACTTTTAGAAAAGGAATCTGTTGAGGTTAAATTAAAAAAACATAAACATACATCAGAATCAGTAATAGTAGTACAGATTGCTGATACTCACTTTAACGAGCTCGTGGAGCTTGAATCTAATAAATATGATTTTACTATAGCTGCTAAGAGATTGCAGAAATACGCTTATAAAATTAAGGAATATGCTGCCTTCCAGAAAGCTAATAAGATACTTGTAGCAATTACAGGAGATTTGATTAACTCAGATCGTAGATTGGACGAGAAACTGGCTCAAGCTACAAATAGGGCTAAGGCTACCTTTCTTTCTGTTCATCTCTTAAAACACTTCCTAATGGACTTAAACGAGGTGTCTGAGGTTCAAGTCTGTTGCGTTACAGGCAACGAATCCAGAGTCAATGAAGAGCTGGGATGGATTGATATTGTTGCGTCGGACAACTACGATTTTACGATATTTGAGATGTTAAGGTTATTACTTCCAGATATTAATTTTATTAGAGGAAGCGCTCTTGAATTAGTTGTTGAAGTGAACGGAAAGAATATGTTAGTTGTACATGGGCATCAGTTGGGAAAAATGGATACTAATCAGGTAGGAAAAATCGTATCTAAATACAGCGCAAAAGGAGTTATAATTGATTTTATTATATGTGGACATTTGCATGAGACTATGATTCGTGATAATATTGCAAGATCGGCCAGTCTAGTTGGAGGAAATGCCTATTCTGAAAATGCGTTAAATTTAGCAGGAACAGCCGCTCAGAATATATACTGTTTTACAAATGATGGTAGACATGATATAAGAATTGACTTACAAAACACAGATTTATGGGAAGGATATAACATAAATAAAGAATTGTTTGCATATAATGCAAAAAGTGTACAAAAAACTCATAAAAAAGAAACTATATTCAAAATTATTATATAGTTTTGTCGCATATTACTTGTTTTAGTTGATTAAGTCGGAAAGTGAGGTAGTGATCCTTCGGGATTCTACCTTTCTTTTGTTAATGTAGAGTTGTTAACAACAAATTATTAACAACTATGTGTAAAATAGTTTTTTATTGTTAAGAATTATTATATATTTGTACCATTATTAATCAATTAAAACTAAAACAATGGCAACAATTAAAGCGTCAGACTTACAACCTTATCAAGACAATGTTAAGGGGTTTATTATTAAAACAGGTTACACTATGGGAGTTGCGGGGTATGGAGGCAACGCATTTAATAGAGTAACAACAGGAACAAGAACCTTATATATTGACTTCATCAGATGGGAAGGGAAAAAAGAATGGGATACTTTATACGCTTATGTAAAAATTAGCGGAAAGAAAGGTGTATCTACTATAAGATTTTACAAAAATGAAAAAGGAGAATATCTACAAAATCATTGTAGTGTTCCTAGTAGATTATTTTAATAACTAAAAACAAAAACAATGGAAAAGAGAACACACAAAGAAATTGATGCAGAGGTTAGACTCCTGCATGATTCTGACAATGAAATGTCGGATAAAATTGATCATGAAGAAACAATGAAGGAACAGACTGAAAAGAACCTTCAAATTGAAGTTGAAAGAATATATACAGAATATCATAATTTAAAAGCCTCCGACTTACCAATGTATAGAGTTTATGAAGGTTATAAATGTAAATGGTATTATAAATTAGAAGTTAGAGATGGAAAACAACTTTGTATTAAAATAGTAGATGATGAGTTATATGGGATGGAATTAACATATGTTTCTTCAGCAGATATTTTATACGAACAAAATAAACCTTGTAAGGAACATGAATGGATTTTAGCAACAACAAAAGTCCTAAATTATATATCTCCTAATACTTTGAAATCATGACAATATACGAAATAAAAGAAAGAACGGCAGAAAATCAACCTTATTATTTTAGTAAAGATACAATGAAATTCTTTGGACAAACATTAAAAGATTTTAAGGTATATAAACAAAGTGAAACAGAATATTTAATTACAGCTCCTAGTTATTGGAGTGGTAAATTTATGGGGAACTCACAAATGATATTTCATTCTGATACAAATCAATTAAAATCATTATGATAGCTGAAGATTATTATTACAAAGGAGATTCTTGCGGAATAATTAAAACAGATTCTGCTACAAGTCATAATTATATTGATATTAAAGATAGTCAAACTCATGTAAGATGGATTGGAACAAGAAAAGAAATTGATCTGATGAATAAAAGATTTTTATCTGAATATAAACATTTATATTTGGATGAGGTATATCCTTATGATGTGCCAAAGAAAGGAACATATTGGTATAAACATCATTCGTGGGGAACAGCAAAAGAATATAAAGAAACTATGGAGAAAACATCTCTAAAGTTAAAAGAATATAAAAACAAATACAAACAAGAAGGTTCGTTTAGTGTGTGTAGTTGTTGTTGTTAAAAAATATAATAATATGATAGAAGCAGATGAAAGTAATAATGGCAATCCATAGTATAGTCTTTGAATAATTATCCTAAATTTGTCTTATTCAGTTCACTGCTTCTATCTTTTTTAAAAAAATAAAACTATGACTTGTAAAAAATGTAAATGTGAAGAACCAGAAATGAAATGGACTAGTATACATGATGTTTGTTCATTCGCTTGTAAAGACAACGAAATTTATTTAAGTGGTAAAAATGAATTTGGAGAAGATATTACTATTGTATTTAATGCAATAGAAATATTAGAGTGGTTTGATATGATACATATAAAAGATGAAGCAATTAAATATATAACTCAATTAAATGAATAAAATTATGGAATCAAAAAAATCAGTAGTAACAAAGATAAAGTATTTAGAAGGAAACGATTATACCGGAAAATATGGAACTTATTATAAATTTGATGTAGCTTTTGAGAATGGAGATCAGGGAGAATATTCTAGCAAAGACAAAGACAATCCTAAATTTGTTGTAGATCAAGAACAAGAATATCAAGTAGACTTAACCTATCCTCAATATCCTAAAATTAAATTTTATAATTCTGAATATCAAAATAAATTTGGAGGTAGCAATAAAACTTGGAAGCCTACAGAAACATCAAACGACACAACAAAAAGTATTATCAAGCAAGTTTGTTTGAAAGCTGCTGCAACTCTTTATTCTGGGACACAAGATATTGAGGGAATGTTTAATGCTTGGGAATCAATACATGATAAATTTTATAATAAAGAAGATATTGAATCTAAAAAAGATTTGCCGTTTTAATGGTTATTACTTTAGTTGATATATCAAGAGCGGTAGTTGAATTATCTTTAATGTTTGATGTAGATATTAAAGATATAACTGAAATGAAATCTCGTAAACAAAATGTAGTGGAGGCAAAAAGATTTTTAATTTATTATTTATGGAATCAAAAAAGAGTAAAACATTATCACATGAAACAATATATTAATGGAATCCATCATGCTAGCAGTATGTATCATTGTAAAGTGATAGAGGATTTATTTGATGCTCACGAAAGATATAGAAGAAAATATTTTGAATTTTTATATAAAATAGAATATTCCTAAATGAAACATTTATTAAGTAGCTCGTCTTATTTGATAGTAAATAAATTTCTAGCAAAGAAAATAGGATTAAAAGAAGCTGTTTTACTTGCTGATCTTATAAGTAAAGAACAATATTTTATAGACAATAAAATGATAAAGGATGGATGGTTTTTTAATACATCAAAAAATATTGAATCTGATACAACTCTTTCCAGGCATAAACAATCATTAGCAATAAAAAGATTAATAAAAGAAGGGTTTATTAACGCTAAGCTAATGGGCGTTCCTGCTACTTTACATTTTAAAATAATTGATAACAAGATTTTAAATTTTTTAAAAACTAGTATTAAAGAAATTGACAAACTAGATGTTAAAGAATTTAAAACAAATAAGAATAAAGGAATAAAAATAAATAATAATAAAAGCTTATCTATAAGGGCACAAGAATTCCAAGAAGAAGTATTTATGAGTAATTTAAGCACAGATATTTGTCAAGAGTTTGTTGATTATTGGACAGAAACAAATAAGTCACATAGTAAAATGAAATTTGAATTAGAGAAAACATTTGATATTAAAAGGAGATTATCCAGGTGGCAAAAAAATGATAAGAAATGGAATAAGAAAGAATCAAAGATTGATAAACAAATGGATTCTTATAAAGGAGCTTTAGATTTATTAGATAAACAATATGAAGGAACTAACTAAAAAATGCATAGGATTAATCTCAAAGTCATTAGTGGAGCTAGGCCAAACTAAGTCTGATAAAGATATACTTGTATTAGCAAACACCCTTTCTAATGACCTTTTAAGGGACTTTAAGACACTTTCATGGACAGATATAGAGGAATCCTTTAGGACAGGTATAAGACAGTCAGAGCGATTTGTTCTAAATGTTCAAACTTACTATTCATGGCTAAAAGCACAAAAGAAATTAATTGATGATGATACATGGGCAAAGAATAATCAGGAGCAATATTCTCAGAGAAGGGAGTTAAAATATAGAAAAAGAAACGGGACTGGTTTAATATCAATACAAAAACAATTAAAACAGAAATGAAAAACAGAAATCTAGATCATGTGGATGATTGGCAAACTCCATCTTATATTTACGATCCTTTGAATAAAGAGTTTAATTTTGATTTTGATCCATGTCCTTTACAGCATGATCTCAGTAAATGGAATGGTCTTATTATAGATTGGGGCAAATCAAATTTTATCAATCCTCCTTATTCCAGAAAGTTAAAAGAAGCTTTTGTATTAAAAGCAATAAAAGAAAGTAAGAAGGGCAATCTATGTGTTATGCTTTTGCCTGTATCAACATCAACTAAATTATTTCATGATCATATACTCCCTAATAAAAAAGAAATAAGATTTATAAAAAAGAGAATTAAATTTATAGGCGTCAATACATTTGGAGAAAAGGTTACAGACAAATGTGGAATGCATGATTCAATGATTGTAATATTAAAAAATTAATATGAATAGAGAAATGGGGGGAGTTTTGGACTGGCCATTTGTGAGAGCAGGTATCTCCTCCTCATTTTCTCTTTTATTAAATTAATTATCAACTAAAACTAAAATTATGAATTATCGTATTAAAAAACTTATCAAAGGCTACAGAATTAAACCATCACTAAAAGACAAAACCTTAATAGCTGTTCCATTCAAATACAAAGGGAACAATATTGAAATATCTTTTAATAATAAAAATATGATCATAAAAGATGACAGCCCTTTATTACACTATCAAAGCTTCAAAGATAAATTCGGAAGGAATAAACAATATACTTTATATTATTATGAGTGGATTGAGAAAGATAATCAAACAGCTTTGTGGTAATTAACAATCTTAAGTTGATAACTATTTCAATAAAAGAAACTTTTTAATTTTTTTTACCTATTTTTGAATCATGATTTTAAAAGCAATAGCAAAGTCCATTATGTTAATAGTGGGAATCATACTTATTCTACCTATAATAATAATAAGTTTTGTTATTTCATATATATTTTATAGTATTAAAGTAATATGGAAAACAACATAATTGAATATAAATATTTGTTTAATGAAGAATTAATCCAAATAGGATCAGATTATTATTCAAATATATCTTCAACTCTTACATTAGATTATTTCAATAGATTAATACAAGAGGTTTTCTTCTGGGGAAATGATACTTTTAATAATGAGTGAAGAAAGACTACAAAGCGAGATAGTAAAGTATATTCAATACCAATATCCTAAAGTAAGATATTGCGCTTCGCTTGGTGGTCAATATCAGCCTTACCAATCGCAGAGGAATAGGGCTAAGAGAACAGGCTACTCAAAAGGATTTCCAGATCTATTTCTATACGAAGGGAGAAATGGTTATCATGGACTAGCTATTGAGATAAAAACAATTAGAGGAACAGCAACAAAAGAACAGAAGGAATGGATTGCCGCACTTCAGAAAAGAAACTATAAAGCGGAAATATGTAAAGGACTTCCAGCTATATTGGAATTGATTGATGAGTATTTAAATGAGAAAGGTTAGTGATAAACAAAAGAATATAAATAAACAACTAAAGAAAGTTTATGAAGATCTTGCACATGAAAGAGGTGCCTACTGTACTGGATGTGGCCGTTCAGATGTTCCGTTAAGTCATAGTCATTTGATCCCTAGAAGTAGAAGGCCAGACTTAGTAATAGATAAAAGAAATATTACATATCATTGTTTAAGTATGAATGGAAGGAAGGGATGTCATAACATTTGGGAAAGTATTAAACGTCATAAGCTTCTGGACTATCACAAGAATATAGAATATATATTAGAAGTTGATACGGAGTATTATTTTTTAATTACTGTTGGACATGACATATAGAAATATAAAGAATATATTAAAGAATCAGGTGGATAATAATGTTATAACGCAATGGTGTTGGATAGTACCAACAGAACAAGACAAAGAAAAGCAGGAAGAATTTATACAGGTCTTTAAGAACAACATACCCTCTGAGGTTAGAGAACTATATACGCCCGCTCAGCTATTAAACAAGCTAAACAATGCCTAAGCTTCCTACAGGAAAGAGCAGGCCGTGGATTCCTAAGAAGCCTCAACATATGCGAGAAGTAGATAATACATCCTTTTATAACTCAAAGAGATGGAGAAGTTTGAGGAACTACTATATACAAGCTCATCCCCTATGTCAGCAATGTAAGAGGGAAGGCGTTATCACAGGAGCACAGATGGTTGATCATATCAAGCCTATTACAATGGGTGGTAGTCCTGTTGATCAAAAGAATCTACAAAGTTTATGTAATCATCATCATGCTAAGAAGTCGGGGAGAGAGTCAGCTGAGAAAAGAAACTCACAGAGGGAATATAAAAGAAAATAAAAGGTCTATAAATAAGGGATTACAGCTAAAAATAAAAAAAAATAAAAAAAATATGGGTAGGGGGTATTAAATCTTATATTGCTTCACTCAGAATAT